>Ga0302326_10007803_pt1 | contig 23727 bp, 18 predicted proteins | sample Palsa_T0_3_FD_202264 | JGI IMG/M metagenome (GOLD analysis project Ga0302326, IMG submission 202264) | Peat permafrost microbial communities from Stordalen Mire near Abisko, Sweden - Palsa_T0_3 | ecosystem: Environmental > Terrestrial > Soil > Palsa > Peat permafrost | place: Sweden: Abisko... | reverse complement strand
GACGCAAAATAGGAATTCAGATCCACGAACAACCAGTTCAGCGCCATCCCATGTGGCGGACCGCTCTCCCGCCCATGCGCTGCGTCCGGCTTCACGGTCTCAAGCTCTTCCTGCCACTCTCCGAAGGCGGAAGCAAACGCCGGATTGGGACTGGATGCCATATCCAAACCATTTTCGCCTTCTATTCTCTCCATGGCAAGCGCAAAAACTATTGCGTGACTCAGAAAAATCGCCAATGCTACACTTGATTCGCTAGGATTCAGACGCAATTGAGCGCGCAGGGCTCTGACTGGATGCCCAATTCAGTGCAGCCTCCTGAGTATCTTTTCGATTAGGTTGTTGAGTATGCATAGCGTGGAGCATTGGTTTGTGGCGAATGGAAGCTTGCTTGCCGTCCTGGTGACGGTGGGCGTTGCCGTGCTTCTTGTTTGCTGCATGGGATGCTCGAAGTGCCCCAGCCGCGACAAAGACGAAATCTTCCGCCGCCGTCACTCCTGAGGCGACGTTACAGCGCCCGCGTCCCCTGGTGAAACCGCATCTTCCACTCTCCCAATTCTTCTGTCCAAAGAGAGCTGCGCAAAGTCGCCGACCGTTCACCCGTCCGCGGATCGCTGCGCACGCACAGATACCCGATCAGCGCCACCCCCGCGGAAATCTGCCGGCACTCAAAATTCTCCATCGCCGGCCGCTGGAACCCTTCTTTCCCCAGCAGGTCCAGAACCTGTTCCCGCGTCCACACTCTGCCTGAAGCGCCGGATTCCTGAAAGTCGTCCGCCAGCAGCGCGGCAACCCGCGCCCGATCCCGCCGCACCGCCGGATCAAGCAGCGACTCCTCGTGGCTTCGCAGCAGGGCCGCCAGTTGCTCCTCACTCAGAGTTCCGCTCCCCGCCTGCCCGGAGCCCGTCCCGCTTGCCTCTTCGCTCATTCTGCGTGTCCTTTCACTGGCTCGGCTTCCGCTGGCGCTTGCGGCTTCAAATACTCCTCAAAGTGGGCCAGAATCCGGTTGTACAAATGGGTGCGCACATCCGCGCCGGCAATGGAATGTGTCTTGCGCGGGTAGATCTGCAGGTCGTAGGGAATCTCGGCTTCGATCAGCTTCTGCACAAACTGGACGGTGCTCTCCATGTGTACGTTATCGTCCCCGGTCCCTTGCGCCAGCAAAAGCCGCCCCTTCAGCTTGGCCGCCGAGTTCACCACCGAAAAGTCCTTGTAACCGGACGCAAACTCCGCCGGCTGGCTCATGTAGCGCTCCGTATAAATCGAGTCGTAATCCCGCCAGTCCGTAACCGGCGCCACCGCAACCCCCGCGCGAAAGCGATCGGAGTGGCTTAGCGCGTAAAGCGTAAACGTCCCGCCCCAGCTCCAGCCCCACCAGCCCAGCCGCTTCTTGTCCAGTTGCGGATACTCCGCCAGCGCCGCGTCCACCACCGTCAACTGGTCTTCTAACTGCACGGGACCGAAGTTATGATAAGCCGCCTGCTCAAAGTCGCGCCCCCGCCCGCTCATGCCTCGATTGTCGGCGTGCAGTACCGCAAATCCATGCTGTGCCAGCAACTCGTCGAACAGCAGCGCGTCGCCCCATCGGTTGGCCACCAACTGCGCGCCCGGCCCGCCGTAAGGATTCACGATCAGCGGAACGCTGCCCTGGCCCGCGCCCTCCGGCAGCAGCAACGTCGCGTAAATCGTGGTTCCGTCGTGAGCCTTCACCTCAAGTTGCTCCGGAACCTTCAGATGATAGCGCTCCAGCGCATGAGTTTGCCAAAATACATTGCACTTCCCCGCCGACTCGCAAAGCCGCAAAGTGGGCGGCTCCAGCCGCGTGGACTGGCTGTCGACAAACGCGCCGCTCCCCGAAGCAAAGTCGCCGCCATGAAAACCCGCCCCGTTGCTCAACTGCTTCCGCTCGCCCGCAAAGTTCACCTGCCATAACTGCTGCTCCAGCGGGTTGCCCTCGTTGGAGGCATAGCGGATCAGCTTGCCTGCGTAGTCTACGTTCAGAATCCCGCCCACCTCCCAGCTGCCTGAGGTCAGTTGCCGTTCCAGCTTTGCCGTTGCCGACACCGGATCGGCCTGGTCGTAGCTGTAGAGGTATAGTTGGTTGTGCCCGTCGCTCCAGGCGGCCACCACAATGTTTCCCTCGCCCACATAAATGTCGTACTTGTCGTCGAAAAACTTGTCGTCCGTCAGTTCCAGCACCGCATGAGCGCGCCCCGTGCCCGCATCCGCAAAGTAGAGATTCTTGTGCTTGTGATCGCGCGTCAGCGTTTCGATCCACAATGTCTTATGGTCCACCCAGCCGAAGCGCGGAATATAATCCTGTCCGCCCTGGATCGGAAGCTTGATCCACGCCGTCTTACTCCCGCCCGCGCTCACCACGCCCACGCGTACGCTGGGATTGGGATCGCCGGGCTGCGGAAAGCGCTGCATATCCACGCTCGCATGAGTCGGAATCCAATCCGTAATCGGATACTGCGGCACCTCCGCCTCGTTCATCTGCAGGTAAGCCATGTGCTTCGAATCCGGCGACCAGAAGTAGTTGCTGCGCGTCTCCAGCTCTTCCAGATAAACCCAGTCCACCTCCCCGTTCAGAGTCACCGGGTTCGGTGCCGCCGCCACCACGCTCGCGGGGGTCCCCGCGTCCTTCAGCTTCACCACGGAAAGCCCATGCGCGCGAATGAACGAAACGAATTCTCCGTTGGGTGAGAACTTCGGATCGTCGCCCGACGCCGCTCCCGCAAAGCCGATCTCCACGCCTGTCCCGTTGTGCAGATCGTAGTACCATAGGTGCCCATTCGAATCGAACAGAAGATGCGCCGAGTCAGGCGACCACAGATAACTGGCCATGTTATAGCGGTTGCGATGGTCGCGGTCCTTCTCCGAGTCCGCCGCCCCGGCCAGCGAAGCCAGTTTGTCGCGGCTTACCAGTATGTGTGACTTGGCCGTAGCCGGGTCCAGGTCCACCAGTTCGCCACCGTCCAGATAGGTCAGGTGCTTCCCGTCCGGCGACCAGGTAAGACCCTCCGGCGGATTCCCGGCCAACGACCCATGCGCGAAGATCGACTCCACGGTCAACGCCTGTTCAGGTGCCTGCGCCCCAAGCACAAAACTCGTAAAGCAGAAAGCAACTCCGGCCAAAAGCGAGAGAACGGTAATGCGAGTCAAAGCGAAACTCCTCCGGAAACGATGCCTGGCCGTGTTCTTCAAGCCGGCATTTGCATTTGCGTGACTTCCTGGAACGTGTTTCATAAATCCGCTTTGTAACAGCCCTCCACTGGCCAATCCAACCCACGGTTTATGAAATTTCAGATGCCCCACGAGTGCTCCGTGCCCCATCCATCGAGCGTCCTTTGCTCGATGGGTGGGAGACACCAAATTCCAATCCCCGGCCACCGGGTTCTCCAACTTTCATTCTGATTCTTTCTAGGGACTGCAACCGAAGCTCGTTTGCCATTTATGAAACAAACTCTAGCCAGAAGTGTAACTCACCGGGTCCGCCGGGTTGCGTGCCACAGGCAGGGAGTTGTATGTTCCGGAGCATGCAATGGACCACTCCCGAAGAACGCATTCGCCTTGGACAGGCGCGGCGCAAGCAGGTTGCCCGCCAGGAACAAGGTGCATTCAACCCCAAGCGGCGCAAGTCTCCCCCGCTCGGACTTCTTGGCCGCTCAATGCAGGGCCGCATCCCGGCACTCATCAAGCTCAAGTACGAGCTCATGGCCCAATCGCCCTTCGGCTACTTTCGCGGCGCCGTCCCCGTCATGGCCGCCGACCTTGCCGTCATGCCCAACACCGGCATCCTCGCCCAGCTCTGCGGCGACGCCCATGTGCGCAACCTCGGCGCCTATGCCGCGCCCGATGGACGCCTCGTCTTCGACATCAACGACTTCGACGAGACCATCCGCGGACCCTTCGAGTGGGACCTCAAGCGCATGGCCGCTTCCGTCACTCTCGCCGGCCGCGGCTCCGGTCACAAGGAAGCCTCCACCCGGCTGGCCACGGAGAAATGCATCGAGCGCTATGCCACCCAGATGCGCGCCTTTGCAGAGATGCCCTGCATCGAGGTGGGCCGCTATCAGGTCCATCGCATGGGCCAGGCCGCGCCGGTACACGACGCGCTCGTGAAGGCCGAGCGAGCTACTCCGCAACACACCCTCGACCAGCTTACTGAGCCCGCCTCCAACAAGCCTGATCCGCCGCGCCGCTTCAGAGATGCCAAACCCATGCTCTCCCGTATCGTGGGCGCGCCCGCCGCTACCATCATCGCTTCGCTCGGTCCTTATCGCGAAATGCTCGAGCCCCAGCGGCAGCACCTTTTGTCCTTCTACCGCCCGGTCGACGTAGCCTTCAAGGTGGTCGGAACCGGCTCGGTGGGCCTGCGCGACTATTGCATCTACTTTGAGGGCAATGGCCCCGATGATCCGCTCTTCCTCCAGATCAAGGAAGAGCCGGCGTCGGCCTACGCTCTCTATCTGCCCGAGGCCCACTCCCCGCGCCAAAATGGTCAGCGCGTGGCCGACGGTCAGCGGGCCATGCAACTGCAATCCGATCCCTTCCTCGGCTGGACGCATATCGAAGGCCGCCAGTTTCTGGTCCGCCAACTCTGCGACCACAAGGGATCCATCGAGCTCACAGACCTCTCCGGCAGCGCCCTCGAAGCCTACGCCGAAGTCTGCGGCGAGTTGCTCGCACGCGGCCACGCCCGCTCCGGCGACCCCCTGATGATCACCGGCTACCTCGGCTCCGGCGAAGGCTTTGCCGAAGCCCTGGCCAACTTTGGCGCCCTCTACGCCGACCAGACCGAAAAAGACCTCGAACAATTGCGCCAGTCCCATCAGTCCCGCTAAGTCCGGGCCGCAAGCTGGCCCATTTTCCCTAACCTCTCAACCCTGGTCCCCGTTCCCGGGCGCCTTCCTCCGCTCCGCAATCTCCTCCAGCGTTCCCCTGTCACGCGGCACCAATCCGTAAACCACCTTGCAGTCCAGCGCATCCGCTATGCGCTTCATCGACCGCAGTGTGATGCTCAACCGCGCCTCGCCATTCTCCAGCCGGAAAACCGCCGAGCGGTCCATCCCCGCCTTCCGCGCCACCTCCGAAATCGGAATGCCCACCACCTGCCGCACCATCCGCAACAGCACCTGGGTAGGACTCTTCTCCTTTCCCGCGAGCCTGTAAAGCCGCAGTTCCCGGTCCAGTTTCCTTCGCGCCAACCCCCGCTCTTCCTCTCGCATCATCCCATCCCTCCCTAAGGCTGTCATCCTGGGCGAAACCAGCGAGTCGAAGGACCTGCCGTTGTCTCTAGCGCTCGCGCAGCCGGCTTCTCTCACCCACTCAAAATGTACGCAAAAGATTTTAGGATCAAAAAGGGCCATTTGGGGCTGCTTTTGCAGCCAAATTCCGTCGTTGTTCCTTAGGGTAAATCGCTGCGGTTCCCGCCGCGGCGCGGTAGGTTCTGCGACTCCTTGTCTCAAAGGCGAAACCTGGGCCACCCAGGGTTGACGGTAAATTCAGATGCGGGGCGCCCGCCTTTCTCGCTATATTTGTCAAACTTCGCAAATTCTGAATCTCGATCCACGATTTCTCCAGATCGCATGACTACATTTAGAGAGTCGATGGGCGAAGGTGTCACCGCCGATCCCAAACGCGAAAGCTATGGATTCGGAAAGTTTGGCAGAATCACCGATCCGGAAGGAAGCCGCGTCGACCTTTGCCAACCCGCCGTAACCGAATGATGCCGAGGCTGCCTCAAACCCGTCGTCTTTCAAGACCACTACATATCTGTCGGGGATTTGGGTTATAAAGGGCATTGAGGTACCCGATGAACAGCAAATGGATGAAACGTTTGGGTTCGGCCCGCGCCTGGATCATTGCCGCGGTGCTGGTTGTGGTTGGCGTCTTCTTGCTGGTGCGGCGCTGACTGGCTGCGGACAACTGCCCGCCGCAGACCCCGGCCCGCCGCCCCTGATAGACTGGGCCGGCAGGAAAAACCCATGATTGAACCGTTGCCGGCTTCAACATGATCGAGCTTCTGCCATCAAAATGATTGAGCTTCTGCCTTCCATATTATCGGCGGACTTCGCCCATCTGGCGGATGAGGTTGCCGCGGCTGAGCGCGGCGGCGGCACGGTCATCCACGTTGACATCATGGACGGCCATTTCGTGCCCAACATCACCATCGGGCCGCCGGTGGTGAAGAGCCTGCGCAAGGCCACCAGCCTGCCTCTGGACTGCCACCTGATGATCGAGAATGCCAACGAGTTCATTCCGGCGTTTGCCGATGCGGGGGCCAATTGGGTGAGCGTCCACTATGAGGCCTGCACCCACCTGCACCGCTCGCTGGAGCTGATTGCCCACCACGGCATGAAGCCGGGTGTCGTGCTGAACCCCGCCAGCCGCGTCGATCTCATCCTCGATATTTTGCCCTTGGTACATCATGTCCTGATCATGAGCGTGAATCCGGGCTTCGGCGGGCAGCAATTCATCCCTTTGTCGCTGAATAAGATCCGGCGGCTGGCTGAATTGCGCCGGGAACTGGGCCTGGCGTTTAGAATCGAGGTTGACGGCGGCGTGGCTCACGACACGGTGGCCCAGGTAGTCCAAGCGGGTGCGGACCTGCTGGTGGCAGGATTTGCCGTCTTTGGCGGCGGCCACCCGGAGCGCGATGCGCGTGCCCTGCTGGCAGCGGCCCGCAAGGCGGCGGGCCAGTAGCCGGGCAAGAATAGTAAGATTTAAGAGTCTGAAGAGAATGGCAGGCAGCCGCGAGCCGGCAACTGCCGCAATGAGGGGATATGAACCGGTTGTCCAGGAAGATTGCCGTGGTGGTGCTTGCGTTTCTGGTTCTGGGCGCGGCTTCGGTCGAGGCCAGGGAAAAGAAGCCCAGGAAAAAGAAGAACCAGGACTTGAGTGCCAATCCTCTGGCCGGCGTGAACTCCAAACAGCCCGACAAGGAGCTCTTCGACAAGGCCATGGTGGCCATGAAGAAGGGCCGCTTCGACGTGTGCCGGCTCGACCTCCAGACCATGCTCAACACCTATCCCGACTCCGAATATCGCATGAGGGCCAAGCTGGCCGTGGGCGACAGTTGGTTCAAGGAGGGCGGATCGGCAGCCCTGACCCAGGCTGAGGCCGAGTACAAGGACTTCATCACCTTCTTCCCTAACGCCCCTGAGGCCGCCGAGGCGCAGATGAAGGTGGCAGACATCTATTACGACCAGATGGAGAAGCCCGACCGCGACTTCAAGAACGCGGAGCAGGCCGAAGTGGAATACCGGAACATGATAAATTCGTTCCCCGATTCCACGCTGGTTCCTCGCGCCAAGCAGAAGCTGCGCGAAGTTCAGGAGGTTCTGGGAGAACGCGAAACTCAGGTCGGCCTCTACTATGCGAGCCGCGAGAACTTTGTAGCCGCCATTGCCCGGCTAAGCACCGTCGTTGACACCTATCCTCTTTACTCCAAGAGCGATTTGGCACTGCTGGCCATCGGCGATGCCTATGCCGGCGAGGCCCACGCCACGATGCTTCAGGGCCGGCTTCCCGGCGCCATCAAAGAACGGCTGCGCGCCGTCTACCTGGACCGCGCCGCCGCCTCCTATGCAAAGGTCATCACCCGCTATCCCATGGCCCCTCACGTGGAGGATGCCCGCGACCGGCTGGTGGCCATGAACCGTCCTGTTCCCGATCCCACCCAGGATGCGGTTGCCGAGAGCGACGCCGAGGAGCGCAGCCGTCAGCCCCTGCACTTTACCGATAAGACCCTCGGCATCATCAAGCGCGGGCCCACCGTGGTGGAGGCGGTCCATGTGGGCGAACCCACCCTGGTCGACCCCAAGCGCACCCTGGCCCCGGACGTGGCCAAAGACAACATGACGCTCTTCAAGGATGCGGTGAACGTCGGCAGGCCCGCCCAGCCCATCGGCGCGGTCACGCCCACCGGCCCGAATGAGCCGCCGCGCAGCGATCAGCCGAACTCCGCCCCGTTGGAGCCCGCCACGCCTGGGAGTGGCACAGGTGTGGGCGTGGAGGTGGTCAGCGCGCCCTCCGGCCCGGCCGAAACCCCAGCCACCGACGCCAACCCGGTGCTGAAGGCTGTGGGACCGGCGGACACCACTGTCCCCGCTGCTGAAAAGCCCGCCGAGGCACCCGATCAGGTGAACGACGTAAAGCCCGGCTCCATTCCCACCCCGTCTGCCGCCGACGCCAAAAAGAAAAAGCCCAAGGCCGATCTGAGCGACGAATCCTCCAGCAAGAAGAAAAAGAAGAAGGGCCTTTCCAAGCTCAACCCCTTCTAACCAGGCGGCCTTTTCAGGAGCAGAGAGACCGTACCCCAACTGGGTGCGGTCTTTCCATTTCTGCCGAGAATTTGGTGCTAGAATTTTGCCAACGACTGTTGAGGGATCCGATGAGACGCTGCGGCTTTGCCCTGCTGGCTGGACTCGCATTGCTTTCTGGCGCTCTTGCGGCGCAGGAGCCTTCGCGCGGGCCGGACGGCGGACCCTCAACCCACGTACCCGGCATTTCGTTACTTGCTATCCAGGGAAAGCCGTTTTCGGGCGTTGACACCATCGAATGGACGCACACGCTGGAAGACGGAAGCACAATCACCACCCACACCACTGCAATTCTGGCTCGCGACAGCCAGGGACGCATGTATCGCGAAAATCACCACTTCGTTCCCCTCGATAAGAAATCCCCGCTCTATCAAGTCCATATCTATGACCCGGTCACACGCAGCCAGGCCCACTGCTCAACAACAAACTTCCAGTGCGTCATTACGGATTACGTCCCGCAAACATTTTTCGACACCAGGCCCGCCGGCCTTTTCGACGATGGCAACCGTTCTTTGACGCGAGAGAGTCTCGGATCGCAGACCATCGAGGGGATCTATGTGAATGGAACGCGGGAGACGACCACCATCAATCCAGGCGTTCTGGGTAACGACAGACCCCTGGTTTCAACCCGCGAGTTCTGGTACTCCGACGAGCTGCAATCCAATCTGGCCGTCACCCGCATCGATCCGCGCACCGGGAAGCAAGTGATCTGGATCAGCGACATTTCCCGCTCCGAGCCGGATGCCCACCTGTTCGATATTCCCATCGGCTACTCCGTCCGCGATATGAGAGCTTCCGCGCATCGTCGCAAGTAGCAAGGCGGCAGACGGCCGATTCGCCGCATCTGGAACTTGCTCCGGCATTCATCTGCTAAAGTGAGGAGTGGTCCCCTCGCTTGAAGCCCTTTCCGTATCAGGGCGCGGCACACTCTCGGGGGCTCGATCCGAACCCTCATGCCTCACGACCTGCCCAAAGCATACGACCCTACAGCCATTGAAGATCGCTGGGCCGAGTACTGGGTCCGCGAAAACCTGTTTGCGGTCGCCTCTCCCGATCCGAACTCAAAAGACCAACGCCTGGACGGCGAGTCCTTTACCATCCTGCTGCCGCCGCCTAACGTAACAGGCCGTCTGCACATGGGCCACATGCTCAATCAGACGGAGATGGACATCCTCACCCGCTGGCGCCGCATGTCCGGCCGCCGCGCGCTGTGGCTCCCCGGCACCGACCACGCCGGCATCGCCACGCAGATGATGGTCGAGCGCCAGCTTACCTCCGAAGGAACTTCCCGCCAGCAGCTCGGCCGCGAGGCTTTCATTGAACGCGTATGGGAGTGGAAGCGCCACTACGGCGGCGCCATCCTCGACCAGATGAAGCGGCTGGGCGCATCCGTCGACTGGCAGCGCGAGTACTTCACCATGGACGAGCGCCTTTCCGTTGCGGTCAGAGAGGCCTTCGTCCGCCTGCATGAGCAGGGCCTCATCTATCGCGGCGCGTACATCGTCAACTGGTGCCCTCGCTGCCAAACCGCCATCAGCGATCTCGAAGTTGTCCACCAGGAGCAGAAGGGCCATCTGTGGGAGATTCGCTATCCGGTTCTCGACGCAAATGGCGCTGATAGCGGCGAGTTTCTGACGGTGGCCACCACCCGCCCGGAAACCATGCTCGGCGACGTGGCCGTAGCCATTCATCCTGAAGACGAGCGCTATCTCCATCTCCACGGCAAGAAGTTGCGCCTGCCGTTGATGAACCGCGAAATTCCCATCTTGCTCGACGAGTGGGTCAGCCGCGACTTCGGCACCGGCGCGGTCAAGGTAACTCCGGCCCACGACCCCAACGACTTCGCGCTTGGCGAGCGCCATCATCTGCCATCGATCAACGTGATGGATGATCGCGCCCACATCAACGCCGAAGGCGGCGCTTACGCAGGACTCGACCGCTATGTCGCCCGCAAAAAGATCGTCGCCGATCTTGAAGAGCAGGGCCTGCTGGCGGGAATCAAGGACCACACCAGCAGCGTGGGCCACTGCGACCGCTGCAAGACCGTCGTCGAGCCGCGCCTTTCCACGCAGTGGTTCATTAGGATTCAGCCGCTGGCCGAGAAAGCCATTGCCGCTGTCAAGCCGGGCGCGGACGGCAGAAAAGCCATTCGCTTCACCCCAGAGCAATACGAAAAGACCTACCTCAACTGGATGGAGAACATCCACGACTGGTGCATCAGCCGCCAACTCTGGTGGGGTCATCGCATCCCCGCGTGGCACTGCGCGGCCTGCCACAAGATCACCGTTGCGCGCGTCGATCCGAGCGTCTGCGTCCACTGCGGCTCTGTGGAGATTACGCAAGAGACCGACGTGCTGGACACCTGGTTCTCCTCCGGGCTGCTGCCTGTTTCGGTGTTTGGCTGGCCCAATATTACTGCGGAGAATCGCGCTGACTTTGACGCGTTCTATCCGACCAGCCTGCTGGTCACGGGCTTCGACATCCTCTTCTTCTGGGTGGCCCGCATGATCATGCTGGGCTGCTGGTTTGCGGGGGAAATTCCGCTCCCCGACGGAAGCTCGCGTTCGCTTGCGGACTCGGTTCCGTTTCGCGAGGTTTACATTCACGCATTGGTGCGCGACGCGAACCGTGAAAAGATGTCCAAGACCAAAGGCAACGTCATCGACCCTATCGAGATTGTGAAGCAATATGGGACCGACGCTGTGCGCTTCACGCTGGCCAGCATGGCTTCGCCGGGAACGGATATTGCTTTCAACGTAGCGAGGACTGAGGGTTACCGGGCGTTCGCTAACAAGATTTGGAATGCGGCATGGTTCCTGTTTCAGAATGTCGATCGCGCTGCGGAGATCGGCGTTGCCGTTGATCCTGCTGCTCTGGGTGGAATGCCGACTGTTGCGGAAGACGCGCCGCTCGAAGCGCGCTGGATTGTCGCCGAATTACACGCCACTGCGGCCAAGGTCAACGAGTCGCTGGAGAATTATCGTTACGACGATGCGGCGAATACGATCTATCAGTTTTTCTGGGGCAGCTTCTGCGATTGGTACTTGGAGATTGTTAAACTTCGGCTGGATTTTTCGGAAGCAGCGGATAAGGTGCAGATAAAGGCCGCGCTCACAACGCTGGTTTCGGTTTTTGAAGCGGCGCTGCGGCTGCTGTCGCCCTTCATGCCCTTTATCACCGAAGAAATTTGGTATGCGCTCTACGACGGCGATCCACCGGCGAAATCGATTGCGTTGACGCAATACCCGCGGGCAGGGGCAGAATCCGGCAACTCACCGGCTCGGAACCAGATGATTGGGCTGCAGCTTCTCATTATCGGAATACGCGCTCGTCGAAAAGAACTAGGCGTCCCCGAGAAGTTGTCGACTCATATCAAGGCGGCGGAGTGGGCGGGTTCTCATGGCGGGTCGGAGATTGTGAGTCAACACCTCAACATTGTGAAGAAACTGGCACAAGTATCCGGAATCGAGTTCGTCACAGCTGCGGATCGGTTAGGCAAGTATGAGAGCCTGATGTGGGCTGTGGCTGGACCGACGGATGTCGTCGTGGAATACGAAGCGCAATTCGACGTTGCCGCCGAGCGCGAGCGTTTGACAAAGGACATCGCGAAGTACGAAAAACAGAATGCAAACGACGAACGTCAATTGAGTGACCCGGCCTTTCTCGCGAAAGCGCCTGCGCATATCGTCGAAGGGAAGAAGAAGCAATTGGCGGAGAACCGTCTTCTGCTGGAAAAGGCGCGCGCGGCGCTTGATGCATTGCCGGAGGAATGAGAAAGAGCGAAGAGCAACCGCAGCTCCTTCGCCTCCGGTCGCCGCAGCGACCTTTGCTCAGGATGACACAGCTTTGAATCGGGTAATCACGATTTCTTAGCTAAAAGCTGAGAGCTAATAGCTGAGAGCTAATAGCTGAAAGCTGTTTTCCGAAGGAAAACCATGGATTGGAAAAGCAGCCGCATTGACGCATTGCTGGAGCAGGCCCTGGTGGAAGACAAGGCCGCCGCCGACGCCACCACCAACCTGACCATCGACCCCGACCTGCGCGCTTCGGCCTCTATTGTGGCCCGCCAGGAGCTGGTCGTGGCCGGGCTGGGCGCGGTACCGCGGCTGCTCGAGATTTTTGCCCGCCTCGACCCGCGCGCACAGGCGCACACACGATTTCAGGTCATCAGCCATCCGGAAATCTTCGACGGCGTGCGCGCCCGCGATGGCCAGGTGCTGGCCGTGATCCGCCACAACGCCCGCGTCCTGCTCAGTTGCGAGCGCGTGATCCTGAACCTGATGCAGCACCTCAGCGGCATCGCCACGCTGACGCGCAAATATGTCGACGCCATTTACGGAACCCACGCTCGCGTGCTGGATACGCGAAAGACCGTTCCCGGCATGAGAGCTCTGGAGAAATACGCGGTGCTGTGTGGCGGGGGAACCAATCACCGCATCGACCTGGCTTCTGGAATTCTGATCAAGAACAATCACATTACGCTCGGCGGCGGCCTTCCCGCGGTGCTTACCAGTGCGCTGGAAAAGCGCCGCAAGGGCCAGCGCGTGCAGGTAGAGGTGCGCAACCGGCAAGAGCTTGAACAAGCTCTCGAATTCGGCGCAGAGGCCATTCTGCTGGACAACATGACGCCCGATGAAGTCAGGCGGTCCGTGGAGCGCATTAAAGAGGTAGCGCCGGGCGACCAGCAGACAGCGCCAAGCCCGGAGTCGCGCTGGATTCCCACTGAAGCCTCCGGCGGCATTGTGCTTGAAAACATTCGCTCCTATGCCGAGACGGGCGTGGACTTTATCAGCGTGGGCGCGCTCACCCACTCGGCCAGGGCCGCCGACATTTCGATGCGCATCGAAGCGGAGTAGGCCGGGTTATGTTCGATCTTGCGGCGCTCGAAGCCTTGGTTGAGGGCACCATCTTCGCCGGTAAGCTGCATTTTTCTCCGGTTACAGATTCCACCAACTCGGACGCATTGGCCGCCGCCCGCAGCGGCGCTCCGAATGGCGCGGTGTGGCTGGCCGACGAACAGCGGGTCGGACGCGGGCGCGGCGATCACGCCTGGGAATCGGCGCCCGGCGAGGGACTTTACGTGAGCGTGCTGCTGCGTCCGCAGATTCCGGCGGTTCGGCTTCCCCTGTTGCCGCTGGCCGCAGGACTCGCCGCTGCCTTCGCCGTCCACGCCGTCTCCGGCCTCGAAGTCGATCTCCGCTGGCCCAACGATCTTCTGATCGGCTCGCGCAAAGCCGGCGGCATTCTGGTCGAGTCGCACACCGAGGGCGCTACGGTTGCATTTGCCGTCGTCGGAATCGGCATCAACGTCCATCAGCGCGGCTTTGACCCCAGCCTCTCTACGCCCGCAACTTCTCTGGATTTGGGAGCAGGCCGTACGATCCACCGCCAGCCCTTGCTCGTCTCCCTGCTAAAATCGCTGGAGCGTGAAGCGCTGGGATTGCTCGATCCGGCGGCGGTTCAAACGATTCCCCGGCGCGTGGAACAAGCCTCAACCTGGGTGCGCGGCCGCGGAGTTCAGGTTCACGGCCCGCAAGCTTGCACCGGCGTTTCGGCCGGCCTGGACGAGCACGGTTTCCTGCTGGTGCGCACCGATGCCGGAATGGTGACCATCCAGACCGGCGGCATTCGCGCAGCGGAGTAGAGCCAACGAGGCTCCGCGAGAGTCGATGTTTTGAAAGGGCACGGCTTTAGCCGTGCCGCAAATGCCGCAGGATCCGCAGGGCTTTAGCCCCTGAGGGCATGCGGACAGGACGCTCGATAGACCATGCTGCTTGCTCTCGATGTCGGCAACACGAATACGGTGCTCGGCCTTTACCGCCTCGATGGTGAGAAGCCAGAACTGGCCGCGCATTGGCGCGTGACTACGCACCGCACCCAAACCGCGGACGAGTACGGCGTGCTTTTCGTCAACCTCTTCGAAATGCACGGACTCGCGCCGAGCCAGGTGCGCCACATCATCATCTCCTCGGTTGTGCCGCCGGTGGAGGGCACACTGCGCGAGGTTTGCGAACGCTACTTCCACATCCAGCCGATTTTTGTGGAACCCGGCATCAAGACCGGCATGCCGGTGCTGGTGGATCATCCGACCGAGTTGGGCGCGGACCGGCTGGTGAACGCGATTGCCGCTTTCGAGCGCTACGGCGGCCCGTGCATCGTGGTGGACTTCGGCACGGCGACCACGTTCGATGTGATCTCCGCCAAGGGCGAGTACCTGGGCGGCGCCATCGCGCCTGGGCTGGGCATCAGCGCCGATGCGCTCTTCGAACACGCAGCCCGCCTGGGCCGCGTGGACATCAAGCGCCCCGCCAAAGTCATCGGGACGAATACCGTGACACATCTGCAAACCGGCCTCTACTACGGCTACATCGGACTTGTGGACGGCATCCTGGAGCGCATGATTGCGGAGCTCGGCGCGCAGCCGAAGATTATCGCCACCGGCGGGCTGGCGCGGCAAATCTCAGAGGACTCGCGCTTCATTGAGGAGATTGACGACATGCTGACTCTGGATGGGCTGCTGATCCTTTTCGAGCGTAACCGGGTGGCCAAGCCGCGCAGCCGCGCGCACTGAGGCGCGCCGTGCAGAACTACTTTAACTACTTTACCGAGATCGAGGAGCGCTTCCAGCAGCGGCGCGGTTCGATTCTGCTGCTCTCCACGCTGGACTGGGCGCTGATCGAGACATGGCGCGAGGCGGGCATACCGCTGGATGCGGCCCTGCGCGGCATCGATGCGGCATTCGACAAGTACGAGGCGCGGCAGAAAAAAGGCAGGATGCGCCGCATCAATGGCTTGGCGTGGTGCGCGCAGGCGGTGATGCAGGCCGCGGAAGAACTGCGCGAGGCCTCCGCCGGGTCGCCGCGGCGACCCAATCCAGCCGCCGAAACCCCCGCATCCGGCTTTGAACAGCAACGCGTGGCCGCACATCTTGAAGCCGCCGCAACCGCCATGGACGCGGCCACCGTGGCTCCCGAAGCCTGTGCCGCAACGGCAATCCGCCTGCGCGAATTGGCGGCTGAAGTGGTCGCCGTTCCGGAAGACGCGGCAACCCGCGAGAACGCACCGACCCGCGATTTGGAAGCCCTGGAGCGCACTCTCACCGTCCTCGAAGAAAAGCTCTATGCCGCGCTCACCGCCGCCGCTCCCGAGGAGTTGCTGGTGGCGCTCAAGGAGCACGCCGCTCGCGAACTTGCGCCTTATCGCAGCCGCATGGGAGCAGTGCAACTGCGCCAGGTGGAACGCCAATTCGTGCAGAAGCAACTGCTGGTTCACTACAATCTGCCGCGCCTCAGCCTTTTCTATATGAGCCAGCAATGAAGCTTCCCGCGACGTCCCAACTCGTAACGGTAGAGAAGCCCATCTACGGCGGTGCGTTTCTCGCCCGCCTTGAGGGCAAGGCCGTGTTTGTGCCGCTCACATTACCTGGCGAGCAGGCCCGCGTGCGCATTACGCTAAGCAGGCGCGGCTACGATACGGCCGATCCGGATGAGATTTTGACCGCTGCCCCGGAGCGTGTTGTACCTGCCTGCCCTTACTTTGGCGTTTGCGGCGGCTGCCACTATCAGCACGCTAACCACGAAACGCAACTAGCCTTCAAGCAAACCATCTTGCGTGAAACCCTGGAGCGCGGCGGCGTTCAACCGCCTGATGAGATTTCCTTGCTGGCCGGCGAGCCTTGGGCCTACCGCAATCGCATCCGCCTCGCCCTCGACGCGGCTGGCAATCCCAGCTACCGCGCCCGCCGATCCAATGATTTGATTCCAATCAGCGAATGCCCCATCGCCGCGCCGTTGTTGATCGAAACAGCGCTGGCCTTTGCGCAGGTTGCGCGGCAGTTTGCGCCCGCCCTGCGGGCCACTGAGATTGCCCTCTTCTGCAACGCGGATGAAACCGCATTGCTGGCAAGCATCTTCACCGCCAGCGCCAAAAAACTCCACTTCGATGACTTTGCTCAAGCCCTTCACGAACGCATCCCAGCGCTCCAGGGCGCGGAGTTGGCCCTCCAAGGCCACGCCGCCCAGCCGCCCCGCACTGTCGCCCAATGGGGTGCAACCTCCCTCAACTATCGAGCCGCCGGCTTCGACTATCGCGTGGACCTGGGCGCATTCTTCCAGGTCAACCGCTGGCTCGTCGACGCCCTGGCCGATTGCGTCACCAACAGCCACACAGGCAAGCTCGTCTGGGATCTCTTCGCCGGCGTCGGCCTTTTTGCCCGGCAGCTCACGCAGAGCTTCGAACGCGTCGTCGCCGTCGAGTCCGCCCCCGCCGCAACCCAGGCCCTCACCGCAAACCTCAAGGGAACACACGGAATCCCAATCCGCGCCGCAACCCTCGACTTTCTCCGACGCGACAACCCAGATCGCCCCGACCTCATTGTCGTAGACCCTCCCCGCACCGGCCTCGGCCCTGAAACCTGCACGCTTCTCGCCGCCCTCGCCGCGCCCACGCTGGTCTACGTCTCCTGCGACCCCGCAACCCTGGCCCGCGACCTCCGCGCGCTCATCGCATCGGGCTACGGCATCCACTCCATCACCCTCGCCGACCTCTTTCCGCAGACCTTCCATTTGGAGACAGTGGTCCACTTGCGCCGCTCCTGATAGGCTTGCCCCCATAGAACCTTTCCAACTCGCAGGCGCATGCAAGCCGAATCGACCACCTCCGCGCAGACCCTCGACAGTCCCGCTTCAGCCGGCCTGAGCGCCGTCCCACTGTTTTATGCCGCGTGGCTTTTTGCCGCCGGCATTGCAACTACCCATTGGCTCTGGCTGCGGCCCAGCCTGGTGCTCATCGCATTGGCTCTGGTAGCCGCCCTCTGCTGCCTGGCTGCCTTCCGCGCGCCGCGCATCGCTTGGCTGCCAATGGCCTTCTTGTGGCTGCTGCTGGGCGCGTGGTGCGCATGGATGGAGCCGCGCCCAGCCCCCGCGCCCGCATTGGCCGCGCTCTCTGACGGCCTGATGCGCACCGTCGAAGGCGCCGTTGTCGATGCCGGCCCGGTCCGCGGCGAAATCGAGCAGAACCTCAACGACAACGATCCCAACCAACCGGCCGCCACCGGCCCCGACCAATCGCCTTCGCAGCGAATCGACCTCCGCGTCTCCACTCTCGAAGTCGTCACCGACACTGAAGACGTGCAAGCCCCCATTGCGGGCCGTGTCCGCCTCACCGTCCGCTGGCCGGCTCCCGCATCCAGCACCTCCGCCCGGCTCAGCCAGTCCGACCCGCAGCCCTTTCAATGCGGCGATCGCCTGCGCGCCGTAGTCCGCCTGCTTCCTCCCGAGGTTTATCACGACCCCGGTGTCTGGAGCCGCGAAGATTTCCTCGTAGACCAGGGCATCACCTCTACAGCCACCGTGAGCGTCGACCACGTTGACCGCCTCGGCGCCGACTCCAGCCATTCTCTCGCCTGCCGCCTCAGCGCCCTCCAGCACGCCTCCAGCGCGCGCCTCCTCGCCCTGCCCGCGGCCATGCGCCGCTTGCCCGCACCCCTGCACCTCACCCAGGACGACGCCATCATGCTCGCCGCAATGGTCACCGGCGACCGCACTTACCTGACCCGCTCCCTGCGCGTCGGCTTTGAGCGCACCGGCTCTTTTCACATGCTGGTCGTCTCCGGATTTCACCTCGCCATCGTCGCCGGATGCATCTTCTGGCTTGCGCGCCGCCTCCGTCTTCCCCGCGTTCCGGCCACGCTCCTCACCATCCTTGCGTCCTTCGCCTACGCGCTCTTCACCGGCTTCGCAACGCCCGTGCAGCGCTCCCTGTGGATGGTCACCCTCTACCTGCTCGGCCGCCTGCTCTATCGTGAACGCAGCCCGCTCAACACCATTGGCTTTGCCGCGCTCTGCCTCATGGCCGTCAGCCCCCGCAGCCTCTTCGACGCCAGCCTCCAAATGACGCTGCTCGCCGTCATCGCCATCGCCGGAATCGCCGCGCCGCTGCTTCAGGCCACCATCCACCCCTACGTCACGGCCACGCGCGACCTCCGCCTCACCGCCATCGACGCCAAGCTCCCCCCGCCAATCGCCCAGTTCCGCCTTATGCTCCGAATGACAGCCGCGGCCTTGCAAGCCGCCGCCAGCCCTTTTGCCGGCCGCATCGCCTGGCGCATCCTTCCCTGGGCAGTGCGCTCTCTGCTTCAAGCGGGCGAGCTCCTTGTCGTCTCCTGCGTCGTCGAGCTGGCCATGACCCTGCCCATGGCCCTCTACTTCAACCGCATCACCATCTTTGCCCTGCCGGTCAACGTCTTCATCCTGCCGCTGCTCGTTGTGCTCATGCCCGCCGCGCTTATTACTTTGCTCTTTTCTCTCATTGGTCCGGCCTATGCGGTAGTTCCGGCCATCTTCATCGCCATTCCGCTTCACATCGGCGTGGGGCTCGTCCATCTCTTCGGCTCATTCTCATTCGGCGATTTCCGCATTCCCGCCCCGCTCCTTTGGCAATCGGCCGTCTTCTGCGCCCTCCTCGCCGCCGCCATCGCGCTGGCCCGCGGCAGCCGCTGGCAGCGCCGTGCCGCTTGGGCCGCTATGCTCCTCGCCGCCCTCGCCGCCGTTGTTCCCCGCCCCATCCAGCATCCCCGCGACGCCCTGCTCATGGAAGCCATTGACGTCGGCCAGGGCGACTCCCTGCTGCTCATCACTCCCGACGGCAAAACGCTTCTCGTGGATGGCGGCGGCTTTGGCGGCGGCCCGCACCAGGCCCCGCAGGACTACGACATCGGCGAAGAAGTCGTCTCCCAGGCTCTCTGGTCGCGCGGCATTCGACAGCTCGATGCGGTAGCCCTCACCCACGCCCACTCCGACCACATGGGCGGCCTTCCCGCGGTGCTGCGCAACTTCCATCCTGCCGAGCTATGGGTGGGCAACAACCCCCGCTTCGGCGCTTACAACGCGTTGCTCGATGAAACCGCCGCTCTTCACGTCCATGTCCGCTCCCTGCGTGCAGGCGATGCGCTCACCCTCGGCAGCGCTCAAGTTGCCGTCCTCGCGCCCTTCCGCAACTATCAGCCCGGCCCCCAACCCACCAACAACGACTCGCTCGTCCTGCACGTCGCTTATGGCGCAACTTCCGTCATGCTTGAAGGCGACGCCGAAGCGCCCATCGAGCAAGCCATGCTGGCGGAGCCTGGCCTTCAGAGCACGCTCTTGAAAGTGGGCCATCACGGCAGCATCACCTCCACGCGCCCCGAATTCCTCGCCCGCGTATCCCCGCAATGGGCCGTCATCTCCTGCGGCCTCCGCAACCGCTACGGGCACCCGCGCGAGGAAGTGCTCGAAGCGCTCCAAGCCGCCAAAGTCCGCACCTACAGCACCGACATCAACGGCGCAACCTGCTTCCGCCTCAACGGCAAAACCGTCGCGCCAGAACCGGATTGCGGCCACTAGCGGAATCGCCCCCTTTGCATCTTTTTCGGCCTCTCTGGACTCTTATTTGAGGGAGGGGCAAATACTCTCGCGGGCCGCGATGGCCTGGTGCAACGTGTCCATCCCCCAGGAGAAGCAATGGATTACGTCAATCTCGGCAAGACCGGACTGAAGGTTTCGCGCATCTGCCTTGGCTGCATGACGTATGGATCGCCGGCCACGGGTGACCTGAAGCCGGGCAGGCAATACTGGGCGCTGAACGAAGCGGAGAGCCAGCCGTTTCTGCGTCAGGCGCTCGACTTGGGAGTCAACTTTTTCGATACTGCCAATGTTTATTCGGGCGGCGACAGCGAGGCCGTGGTTGGGCGCTTTCTCAAGGCCAATACCCGGCGCGAAGCCGTTGTGATTGCCACCAAGGTTCAAGGCCTGATGCGCGATGAGCCCAACGGCCACGGGCTTTCGCGCAAAGCTATTTTTTATGAACTCGACGAAAGCCTCAAGCGCCTTGAAACCGATTACGTCGATCTTTACCAAATCCACCGCTGGGATTATGAAACGCCCATCGAGGAAACTCTCGAAGCGCTGCACGATGCGGTGAAATCCGGCAAGGTGCGCTACATCGGCGCTTCGTCCATGTATGCATGGCAATTTGCCAAAGCGCTCTATCTGGCCGATCTGCACGGATGGACGCGCTTTGTGACCATGCAGAATCACTACAACCTGCTTTACCGGGAAGAAGAGCGCGAGATGATCGGCCTTTGCGAGTCTGAAAGCATCGGCGTCATTCCATGGAGCCCTCTTGCGCGCGGCCGCCTGGCTCGTCCCTGGCAGGGTGAAAACACCAAGCGCTTCGAGACGGACAAGTTCGGCACAAGCATGTACTCCAAAACCGAACAGGAGGATCGCAAGGTCGTCGATCGCCTGGGCGAGATTGCGGAAAAGCGCGGCGTGCCCCGTGCCCAGATCGCGCTTGCCTGGCTGCTCGCGAAGCCTGCTGTGACGGCGCCGATTGTGGGAGCCTCAAAGCCCCACCACCTCGACGACGCCGTAGCCGCGCTCGCCTTGCACCTGACGCCGGAAGAAGTGGCGTCACTTGAAGAGCCTTACACGCCGCATCCCGTGCTCGGCTTCAGTTAGGGCTTTCATAGCCTGTTCGTTTCGCAGAAGCGAAGGTTATCCATGGAGCGGCTATACCGGTCTATGGAAAAGTTAGTAACTCCATCGAGCGAAAGCCGGAGTTTCAGCCTTGGCAACATAACTCCCCACACGCTACACTCTCTTCCCCGGAGGTTCAAATGTCCATACGTCCCGTCAAGCGGCTCATCAAAGCCAAGCCGACCCTGGAAGGCGCCGGCGTACATCTGCGCCGCGCTTTCGGCTTCGGCAACACATCTGAATTCGACCCTTTTCTGCTCCTCGACGATTTCCGCAATGACGTTCCCGCCGACTACCTGGCCGGCTTTCCATGGCACCCGCATCGCGGCATCGAAACCGTCACGTACGTTCTGGCTGGAACCGTGGAGCACGGTGACAGCATGGGCAACCGCGGCGTTATCGGCTCCGGTGATGTGCAGTGGATGACGGCCGGCAGCGGCATCATCCACCAGGAGATGCCCAAGGGCGATCAGGTGGGGCAGATGCACGGCTTCCAGTTATGGGCCAATCTCCCGTCATCGCAGAAGATGACGCCGCCCCGGTATCAAGAAGTCAAATCGGCGGAGATTCCCGAAGTGATAGACGACGACGGCACCGAGGTGCGCATCGTCTGCGGGAATTTCTGGGGAAAGAGCGGTCCGGTAGATGGAATCGCAACCAACCCCACTTACCTCGATGTTACCGTCGCTCCCGGACGCAGAAAATCACTCCCGGTCGAGAACATGCGCCACGCTTTTGCCTATGTCTTCGCCGGCTCGGGCAAATTCTGCAACGCCTCCGCCCCCCTCGCCGTTCCAACAGAAGGCGTGCAATGGCTCGACACCACCCCCCCCACCGCAGCCGACAACCGATCCCTGATCCTCTTCGATAGCGGTGACGAAGTTACAGTCCAGGCCGGCGACGACGGAATCCGGTTTCTGCTCGTCTCCGGAAAGCCGCTTGAGGAGCCGGTGGCCTGGTACGGCCCCATCGTAATGAACACGCAGGAACAACTGCAGCAGGCCTTCAGCGAACTCAAGCAGGGAAACTTCCTGAAAGATCGCTGATGTCCGTTCTATCTGCGGCGCACCAGTTGCAAAGCTACTGAACTGTCAGCGTAAGCGACTGGCTTGCCGTGGTAACTCCTGTTCCAGTAACTGAAATCGTCAGGGTTGAAACCACGGGACCCGAACCGGAAACGACTCCGCTGCTACTGCCGCACCCATTTGCCGCAGCCAGAATGGCTCCCGCCGCGATAATGACAGCAATCATGGTTCTGCGTTTGCGGCGGAAACAGAAGGGTAAGATGAGGAGTCCGCCGGCCAATGGAATGATTCCGCGAGAAAGCATACTTGCGGCGCTGGCAGTCGCGCTGCTGGTTTGAACCGAGACATCGACTGTCGTCGTGGTGGTTGCCAGAGTAAGGTTTGCCGGGGAAGGCACAGTGCAGGTAGCGCCCGCAGGGGCCCCGGAACAAGAGAACGTAACTGTCCCGGCGTAGTTGGTGGATGTAAGTACCAGTTGATAGGATGCGGTCTGGCCCGGCGATACGGTCGCCGATGTGGTGGCGCCCTTCGCCGCTGCAAGCGCAATCGAGGGCTGGATCGCCGTGGCGCTGGCTTCGTTCGAATCCGGCCCCTCGCCTGTAACATTCACCGCCGTAACTTCGTAGTAATATTCCGTCCCCTGGGTCGCCGACTTATCTGCATAGGTGGCGCCGCTCACCCCTGTTGCCAACGCCGTTGTCGATTCTTGTCCGGACTTGGTTCCACGATAGACGTTGTAACTCGCCACCGGTCCCGATGGAGCTGTCCAGGAAAGATCTATTTCGGTATTGCTCGTCGCCGCGGCAGTTAATGCCGTAGGAGCGGAGGGGAGCACGGGGACCATAGCGGATGCCTCCGTTGAGGCCGCCCCGGTTCCGGCAGAATTTGTTGCCGCCACTGTGTAGTAATACTCTGCTCCAACCGCGACATTCATATCGGCATATGCGGGGACTGCCAATCCGGTTGCAACGGGCGTTGCCGATTCTCCTCCCGGGCTCGTTCCGCGATAGACGTCGTAACCAGTCACGGTTCCCGATGGAGCAACCCAGGTAAGATTGATCTCCGAGTTAGAGACCGCCGCGGCACTTAGTCCAGTCGGCGCTGCCGGAGGCTGCGGCGTCCCTGGCGCAATCTGGCCATAGACAAAGGAGTTACCACTGAGGCCGAAATACACTTTGCCGAAAGTATCCTGGCTCGCGGCCATGGTGCGGGGAATGTCATAAAGTCCGGTCGGGTAATACGAAATGCGATTCCAACTGGAGCCGACATCGGTTGATTGGAAGATACCCCACGCCGGGCTGCTTGTCATCAACCCATAGAAGTAAATAGCGTACGGCGCATCTCCCTGCTGACCCCTTCCTGCTCCCACCGCGATTGTGATTGCATGGCTGATCCCTGGGATTTGCTGAAAGGTCTGCCCACCGTCAGTCGAATGGAATACCCCGTGAGCATTGGACCCCTGAAATCCATCGGCGTACCACAAATCGTTTTGCGCTTTGCCGTTCACAACCAGTTGACCGCCCCAGGCGTAGTCGGGAAGATTCGCGTTCGGCTGACCCTTCCAAGTCTGCCCGCCGTCGGTCGAGATATAAAGAAGGCTCGGAGCATGGGTGAACTTGAGATAGAACTTATCCGCCGTAAAAGGATCGGCTCGCAACAGGTGCTGGTTCAGTTGCGGGTAAGTGAAGCTGTAGTAATCGTTATTGACAATGTCGATGGTCAGCCCGTCGGCATTCAGCGGGAACGAAGAAGTTACGTGCCAGGTGGCGCCGCCGTCCTGGCTGTATTGGGGAGCGAAGTTCTCCGGCGGGTAGAGCACGATGTGGTCGTTGCCCAGCGTGCGGCTACCACGAACGCCCACAG
>Ga0302326_10007802_pt1 | contig 23729 bp, 18 predicted proteins | sample Palsa_T0_3_FD_202264 | JGI IMG/M metagenome (GOLD analysis project Ga0302326, IMG submission 202264) | Peat permafrost microbial communities from Stordalen Mire near Abisko, Sweden - Palsa_T0_3 | ecosystem: Environmental > Terrestrial > Soil > Palsa > Peat permafrost | place: Sweden: Abisko... | reverse complement strand
AGGTCGGGTTAAACGCCTGGCCCGAACGCATCAGGAAGGAATAGTTCGTGTCCCAGCCGCCCAACACTTTAGCAACGATTCCATGCGTCAGCCATTTTCTGCCTACGCCGAAGGGTGTTTGATACACCGTGCTCCAGTTGAACAACAGCGGGACGTTCATGGCGCAGAATCCCTTGTCGGCTTTCTTGTTGAAGTAGTATTCAATGGGATCGCCCAAGTCGCCGTTTTCGGCCCCGTAGCCGCCGTTGGAATCGCCCAGGCACTTCTCCCAAGTGAACGCAGCCAGAGTCTGCAGCCCATGTGAGAAGCGATGCTGGAACTGGCTTTGAAGCGAATTGAAGGTGTTAAATCCTACGGATTCGGAATAGTGCCAGCCACTCGAGGCAAACGGCATATATTCCGTTTGGGCGATCTGGGCGGTGGTCAACGTTGGCACAGGACACGTATATCCCTGGTTTGCGTTGTTTTGGCAGAAGGGGCCGCCCTGCGGATAATTTGCGGAGCAGCAAAATTCCAGGCGCTGTGTATGGCTGCCTACATAAGCTACCGAAACCATGCTGCTGGCGCCCAACTGCCGCTCGACCTGGATGTTCCACTGCTGTGAACGCGGGTCGGTCCAATTTGGGGCGTCGCTATAGCCGCCGAAGGTGGAACCCCAGGGCGTCGGCGCTACCACCACCGGGTTGCTGCCCACCAGGCCCGTAAGTTGAGACGTGGCGTAACCGCCATACGGGCCGCACGCAGTCAGGCTGTTGCAGATGGGCGCGACGCTGGTTGTCGGCGTGGCGCCTATGGGAGAGGTATTGAGCGTATCGGAGACGCCGGCCGTCCAGGGCCAGATGGAGCCTTGCAGCGTGTTCTCGGCATTCTGGCTAACGTAGCTGATCGTGTCGTAGAACATGCCGTAGCCCATCCGCAGCACGGTATTCTTGATGAACTGATAGGCAATGCCGATGCGTGGACCAAAATTGTCGCCGATCCTCTTCAGCGCAGGTTGGCTGTTCGGCGAGAACACGATATTGTTCAGCGTGTTGTAAGTCACGCCGCCGGTGGTCACAGTGAATGCGGGGTTGGAGCTGTTCAGGCCGCCCGGAACGCATGGCGGCATTTGCGGCGTGGTAGTGCATCCGGTACTGTATGCGCTGGTTTCCGCCGAGCCGATAATGAACTGCTTGTCGGGCAGGTCGAGCGCGTTGATGGTCTCGCCATCGCTCACCGACAGCTTTACCGCCGGGACGTAATCGTACCGCAATCCCAGATTGACGGTGAGTTTCGAATTCACGTGCCATTCGTCCTGAAGGAAGAAGCCGAACGGCTTCATCGCCACATGAATCTCCTCGTATTGGGGCACATTGACCTTCAAGGAGGAAGGCAGGTCCAGCAGCATGGAAGCCAGCGCGTTGCCTTCGTTGCCGCTACAGGAGAAGTTCCCGGAACTGTTGGTGGGACATGTCTGGGTTGTGGAGGAGCTGAACTGCTCGTATTGATTGGTTTCGAGCCGGTTCTCGTAAACGAATTCGCCGCCAAAGCGGATGTTGTGGTGCCCGCGGAGCCAAGTCACGGCGCCGTTGATTCCATGTTCCGGATTGGCTCGATGCTCCGGGCCGACGTTTCCGATTACGCCGGGGTACCCCGAGGGAGTCAGGTAGAAGCCGGCGGTCGGGCTGAGGTTGGTGAATCCCGCGCCGCTCTCCGCGCTGAGGCCGAGCGGATTGGTGTCATTCACCACGACGGGCCTGGAGTTGATGCCGCCGCGCACTTCCAAGATCAGGCTTGGCGTAAAAATGTGATCCCAGGCGCCGCCGATATTCAATTCGTGATAGGGGCTTGGAGCAATCGAGGAAGTTCCCGCGACAATTCCCGCATCCGTGTCCCAAAGCATGGAAGCCCGGGCGAAAACGGTGTTCTTCTCGCTGAAGCGGTGATCGATGCGGATGTTGTAATTGTTGGAAACGTCGGTCTTGCTGCGGGTATCCAGGCAATTGTCGACGGAAGTCGCGTAGTTGGGCGTGTAGGCGCAGTTTTTGTACGCCGATGCGGTGTATTGGGAGATCACGTTGGCCAGCTTTTGGTCGATCAGCCCGGTTGGAATCTTGCTGCAAGGAGTCCCTCCCGGCGATTGGATTCCATATCCCGCCGAGCCAAAAGCCGCACCGGGAGTCAGGAGCGAAGTGGGGTTCCCCTGCGAATCGCACGTGAACGGCACGGCCGAGCTATTTCCCGATTCAGCGAACGGGTTATAGAGAACGGCCGGCGTGATGCCGTTCTTGGCGGCGTTCACCGTACCGATCAATTCCGGACTGACCGTGCCGCTGAAATCGCCCGCCAGTTCCTGCGGACTCGGAACCACCGCGAAGGAATATTGCGGCTGCGCATAGTGCCATCCTTCGTAGCCGAAGAAGAAGAACGTTTTGTTCTTCTTGATGGGTCCGCCAAGCGTGCCGCCGTAGATGTTGTACGTGTAGCCGAGCGGCGATGTGGGCGTACCGGAGAGAACGGCGGCCGCCCCCGCGCTCGTATACTGGCCGGAGCTCACCTCGCTTGCCAGTTTGGCGTCCACCGCCGGACAACTGGCGGCGGTACAGAAGCCGGTAAAGGGGTTGCGCGCGTCGAATATGGAGTTTCGATCGAAATCCCAGAGCGAACCATGAAAGTGGTTGGTGCCCGATTTGGTCACCACATTCACCACCGAACCCAGCACGTTGCCGTATTGGGTGTCGTTGTTGTGCGACTGAACCTTGAATTCCGCAATCGAGTCCGCAATCGGCTGGATCGCCCAGCCGCCGCCGCGATTGTCGGTGTTGATGATGCCGTCCAGGTAAAAGGAGTTGGACCGGTTGCTCGCGCCGTTGGTCGACGGCCTGTAGACGGTCGCGGTGGGGATGCCGATATTGCCGCCATCCGCACTGCCAATGCCGTTTGCGCCTTGCGCCGTGTTCATGGGATTCACGCCGGGCTGCAGGATCAAAAGTTCGGTGAAATTGCGGCCGTTCAGCGGCAGGCCCTCCACGGCCTGTGCGTCGATGATCGTGCCTAATTCGGTGCTGGCCCGCTGAAGCATGACGCCCACCGATTCGGCGCTTACCGTCACGGTCTCGCTGGTGTCGCCAACCTGGAGCGTGAGCTTCTGCGTCAGGGTCTGGTTCACGTCCAGATTGAATGCCGGCAGCGCGAGTTTCTTGAAGCCGGCCTTCTCCGCCGTAAGCGTATAGTTGCCGGGCAAGAGGTCGAGGAGGGTAAACGAGCCATCCGCACTCGAGTTCTTGGTGGTGGCAATGTTGGTTTCCTGGCTAACGACGGTAACCCTGGCGTCGGGTATGGCGGATCCGGTCGAATCTACAACTGTGCCGTCCACGACGGCGGTCGCCTTTTGCGCGGACAACGGGGCTGCGGCTAAACATGCGAGCAATAACGAGACAACTGCGGTTCGGGGCAGATTCGTCACTGTAAAACCTCCAGACTTGGGACCTTTAGCGATGACTTTAACGATAACGGAATTTTGCACCGAAAAGACCCGCTTGTCAAGAAGATTTGTTGGTTTCTTAGCCGGCGGCGTATTAGTTCACGCCCTTTAGCGGAGCGGATCCGAAGTCCGCCGCAAGCCCGCGCTTCGCAAAGCGCACCGGGAAGCCTGACAGGAATAAGCTGTAATTTTTCAATTAATATATTTAGTAATAAATTATAATTAAACAATTAATACAAACGTCGAACCCCTTCCCGCCCGTGTCAAAAATTTCGCTAGTTACCAATCGATACTGTTAAATTTCGGCGGTGTTCGTATTATTTTGGATTAGTCGTAGCGGGGCCGACGCCACCGGTCCCAACGAGAGGAGACGGATGCGAACCGATACGGGCCAGTTCATTTACTGCTCCCGCTGCATGGCATGGAATATTCGAGTGTCTCACCAGATGGGAGCGCCGCCGGCAATCGGTCGATTCCTGAGGTTATTCCATGGCTGAACAACGGGTCCCGGCAATTTTGGTGGTTGACGATTCTTTCCCTTTTTCCAAAATCGTCCAGAAAACATTCGCGCGCCGGGGATTTCCGGTTCACTGCGCGACATGTCCCAGCCAAGGGTTGGCCCTGTTTCAGGCCAATCGCGCGCGGATCGAACTGGTCGTGATCGATATCCTGTCGCCGGCTGCGGCTAATCTCGATTTGACCGCTGAACTCGAGCGGTTGCGCCCGGGTCTTCCTGTGCTCTATCTGGTAAGCGAGCGGAAGACCATTGTTCGCTGCAGCATCGAAGCGGAGGCGCCCGATTCTGTGCTGGTGGCGCCCTTTACCGAAGAACAACTGATGGCGCGCGCCGACCGTCTTTTGGAAGCAGCGCCGGATCGCCAATTGCCGGACGAGCAGTTGTGGGAGCGGCTTGTCGCAGCTTCGGACCGGATTTCAACCGGGACGGCGATGCTCTATCTCTACGAACTGCAGCAAGCGCCGCTTGCCGCCGGTCATATGGCGACGCTGCGCGCGGGCAAGATCCACCACGCTTTCCGGCTCACCAACGATCAGGCCGTGCCGTATAGCATGGTGGTCTCCGCGACGGACGTTACGCGTGCGCAAGGCCTGATTGCGGATGTTTCGGTTGGCAGGCGGCTTATACCAGCCGCGTAGGCAAGCCTTGGCGAGCGCGAAGGCCCTGCCCCGGTCATGCGTGCGGCATCCCAGTTAACCCTAAAAGGCGGATTGCGTTTTCCCGCAAAATCAGCGGGCGGACTTCGTCCCGGATCGAGATCTTTCGAATTCGGCCAGCCAGGCGGATACCTGTTCCAGGACTCCGAGCACGCCGCCGAAATTGTAGACCGCGAGATCAGGACGGGACCGAAGGCGGAACGCGCGACATGCCAATCCCGGACCAACGAGGGAACGGCAAAACCGAGGATCTGAATATCGAAGCCATCGAAGATCACGGCAAGCGCGGCGAGCGTGGTTAGCAGCTTCTGATACGTAGTATATGCGCTGAAATCGAGCAGCGCCGCGACATCGACGGTACGGCTCATTCGCCCCACCCTTTCCGCGCGACTTCCACGGTGCGCGCGAGATCGGTCCACTCTCCTGGAGGATCGAAGGGCAATCCGGTGTAGTTCTCGGCAAGGGCGGTAGCGGCGGCGCGCGAGGTGGTTATCTGGTCCAGTTCGGCCAGTTGGCGATGGTAATCGAAGCCATCGCCGCCTTCGAAGTGGTGCAACAGCGAGGTCATCCACCAGGAGAAGTGTTGCGCACGCCAAACCCGCCGTAAGCAAATTTGAGAGTATCGATCCAGCAGGCCGGCGGCGCCGGAGCGATACCAGCCGGTGATGCCCGCGGCAAGAATGCGGATATCCGCCACGGCTAGATTGAGTCCTTTGGCGCCCGTAGGCGGCACAATATGCGCGGCATCTCCGGCCAGGAAAAGACGCCCAAGCTGCATCGGCTCGGTTACAAAGCTGCGCATGGCGGTCACTCCCTTTTGAAGGATTGGACCCTGATTCAGCCGGAAGCCGTCAGCGGTATCGAAACGCCGCTGCAACTCTTCCCAGATTCGCTCATCGGGCCATTCGGCCAGATCCTCGCCGGGTCGGCATTGCAGATAGGCACGGGTGATCCGCGGACTGCGCATGCTGAGCAATGCGAAACCTCGCTCGTGGTTGGCATAAACCAGCTCGTGCGCGGCGGGCGCCGCCTCGGCGAGGATGCCAAGCCAGCCGAACGGGTAGACCCTTTCGTAGTAGCGAAGTGCGCCGGCAGGAATGGAAGGCCTGCAAATTCCATGGAAGCCATCGCAACCGCCGATGAAATCGCAGCTGATTTCCTGGTCGAGGCCCGCGTGCCGAAAGGCGATCCGTGGCGAAGCGCCCTCGAAGTCGCTGATCTTTACTTCGCTCGCCTCGAACAGTACCCGGGCGCCGGCCTCAAGCCGCGCGGCGATTAAGTCCTTTACGATTTCGTGCTGCCCATATACCGTGATCGCGCGGCCCGTAAGCTCATGCATGTCGATACGATGGCCGCGGCGATTGAAGCGAAGTTCGATGCCGTGATGAACCAAGCCTTCGCGCCGCATGCGTGCGCCTACGCCGGATTGGTTGAACAGATCGACTGTGCCTTGCTCGAGAACGCCCGCGCGGATCCGCGCTTCCGCATGCTCGCGCGTCTGGGATTCAAGAACGATGGAATCGATGCCTTCGAGATGGAGCAGGTGCGAGAGCATCAGACCGGCTGGCCCGGCGCCGACGATACCGACCTGAGTGCGGAGGCTTCTGGACACGGTCAGGGGCATCGCTATTAACCATATTATTCAACACTGAACGGGCAGCACAGCCGCGACGCTTCAGCAACTTTTCCGGCTGCGAGATCATCAATAAGGTATACGACAATGCTGAAATGGCCCGACATCCTGAATCTCGCTAAGAATGGCAATCCCGCCCCGGACCGCAAGATCGTCAAGACGGACACCGAGTGGCGCCAGCAACTCAGCCCGGAAGAATATAGCGTAACCCGCCAAGCCGCCACCGAGCGCCCGTTTAGTTCGGCGATGTGCAGCCTATTCGAGCCGGGGATCTATTCCTGCCTTTGCTGCGAGACGATTCTGTTCGACGCGTCCGAGAAGTTCGAGTCCGGCACCGGATGGCCGTCATTCTCCCAACCCGTCGCGGGTAACGTAATCGCATATCGCTTTGACGGGCCCGCTTTTCTAAAGCGAATTGAAACTGTCTGCAACACTTGCGACGCGCATCTCGGCCACGTCTTTCCGGATGGCCCCGCTCCCAGCGGCTTGCGCTATTGCATGAATGCGGTCGCACTAAAAAAAGCCGCCAAGGCTTAGCCGTGCCACATATCTTGACGCCGGCAAGTGTCCGGCAGCACGCCGAAGTAGTTTCCAATCGGATACAGAGGATTGAAGGCGCCGGGCGAACCGTGCCGTGGGTCGTCTCCACTGGAAATGTCAGCCTTAACGCTGATGCGCGGCCGCAATGCGCGGAGCTGTAGCCTGTATACGAGGCGAAGGTCCAGGCTCGAATATCCAAATTCGTCTTGCTCACTTCACTGTGATCAGATTATCGTCCTTGGGGTCGATCTCGATCGTGACATCCTTGTATTCATCGAACAGGCCGGCATTGTGCATCTGCCAGGCGATGGGCCCCACTTTGCCGGCCGCCGGGTCCTTGAAATCCAGCACCTCAATGGCCGCGCTCGCCAGCGGCTGAGCGACGGCCATGCGCGCGACTCCCCGCGACGAATCCGCTACAATCTCGACGCGGCTCCATTCGTGGATATCGAATTGTCCCTTCACGGGCTGAGTAAACTCGGGCCCACCCGCATTGTTCATCCCCGGCCGGTAATCCCAGTGCCCGCCGTTGGGAACCTGGAATTGAATGCCGCCGAGCGCATCGAGAGGTTTTTCGCCGCCTTGCGGACGGCTGCAGAAAATCAAAATGCAAGCCTGATGATCGGGATTGCCGGAGACGTGCCGCATGGTAAACATAAGGCGGAAGCGGCCGTAATCCTTGGCCGAATAAATCACGCCTCGCCCGACGCCGGTGCTGGCCATGGCGCCGTCCTTCACAACCCAGCCGGTGGAAACACTGGGCGCCAACACGCCCGGATAGGCATCTTCGAGCAGCAGCTTGTTCAGCCGCGCCAGTTGTTGGCCGGTTGGATTCTGCTGGAGCAACTGCTTCGTCTCAGCTTGCAGAGCGACATCGCGGAAACGCGCCGCGTCATAGATTGACGGACCCGCGATCGCCTGATTCAGGTCCTTCGTCAGCGCCGAGAGGAGTGCCTTGGCGTTCGGGTTTGACGCGGAAAAGGCGGCGAGATCCGCCTTTACCAAATCCTGCAAGTGCGCCCGCAGAAAGACGGACACTGCGTCGGTCCCGGCCGTGAGCCTGGCGGCAAAGGCGGCTGGATCGGTAATCGCGGCGCTCGAAAGCGATGTGGCATTGTTCTCAATCTGCAGCCAGCCATCGAGCGTTTTGCCATTGAAAAGGGAAATGGCCGGCGGCGCTCCATCGGCGATCCGGACGCCAGTGACGACGGCCGCCGCCGACATCCCGGCCAGCTTGGCCAATTCCCTTCGACTGAGATAGCGTGCTCGGTTCTGCAATGTGTCATCCTCCCTGGCCAAGAATTCAGTTTATATCGACGTCCATCTGGTTATCCCAATGAACTCGCCAACTGCTCAACGGAGCACAGCGGCGCGCACGCTCGCCTCCTTGAGCTTGCCATCGAGATGGAGTCCGATTTTGAGCCTTACGGCAAGCGTAGTCGCGAGGGCGAGCATTGGCAAGATTGCAGTTGCGGTTGCGGGCATTTTGCCGTCATTGACGGGCCACTGGGGGCGGACTGGGGAGTCTGCATGAACAAGAGCTCTCCAAGGGCGGGCCTTCTGACATTCGAACATCAGGGCTGTCCGGCTTCCGAAGCTGGTACTGAGATGCACCGGTAGTGTCTCGGTTTGAATTTCTGAGCGCAGCCCGTCGGGCAAGTCGCGCGATTAAGCAGGAACGTATGTCAACCGAATCAAGTCATCGGCGATTAAATCGCTGGCCACCAGGTGGAGCGGCGGCCGGGGCCCGGCGAAGAATGGCTGGCCACCACCGAGCACTACGGGGCGGAGGTAGAGTCGATACTCATCGATAAGGCCGGCCTCGGTCAGGCTTTGCGCCAGGACTGGTCCGCCAACTTGAATCTCGCCGGCCAGCTCAGCCTTCAGCCTGCGTATCACGGTCTCGAAGTCATCCGCGACAAGCGTGGCGTTGGGGCCAACCGACTTGAGCGAACGCGACATCACCCACTTCGGCTGGCTCCGCCACGCCACCGCGAAGTCGCGGTCCTCCGCGTCCCACTCAGGAAGGTCTTCGTCCCAATAACGCATGATCTCGTACATGCGGCGGCCGTAGATGACGCCCGTCAGGCCACGCACGAGCTCGACGAAGTGACGGAAGGCCGCGGGCGCAGGCGGCCCCAGCTTCGTGTGGTCGACGTAGCCGTCCAGGGACTGGTTCAATCCGTAGACAAGTTTTGCCACGCTGCAAATCTCCCTCCCACGTTCTTCAGAATAGCCTGAGCCAGCGCCGCCCGGAGGTGAAGTTGAACGCTATCTGCGCGCCGCGGGAAGTTCCTGAGCCTTGACTATCGGATTGTACTCGACCGAAATGGCAATTCAACGCGGTTAATCAGTGGATTTGTGAAACGGATCAACAGGCCGCGGCTCCTGGCGGGCTAGCGGCATCAGGAAAGGTTCGTCGACATCGATTTCAATCAGCGCGAGCTTTTCGCCTAATTGCAAGGCATATTCCCGCGAGGTGCAGAAATCGGCCGATCCGCTTCTCGCCCTCAAACACTCGACCGCCGACGACATCGAGCTTTCGGCGAAAGCCTAAAAACTCAATCGCAAGGCGATCTGAGCGATGCGGGCGGGGCGGGCGCTATTCGGCAAAAGAAACGCCGTATTCACTTGCTGGCCCACCGTATTGAACTGAGCCGCGGAGTAGATTCCATTGAACTGGGTGTGGTTAAAGGCATTATAAGCATCGAGGCGCAGCATGGATCTCACTCTCTCCGAGATGCGGAACGTGCGCAACAGGGAGAGATCCCAATTGTTCGTGCCGGGTCCGGTCATGGTGTTCTGGCCCAAGTCGCCGAATTGCGGCGCCGTGCTGGTGGATAGCCACGCAGCCGTCGCGAGGGTCGCCTGGCCTGCCGGTTCGGGCGGGGGCCCAAAACGCGAGGCGAGCGGCGCGCTGGGATTAATGACCTCCATCCGGGCGGTATCGGAAGGCGAGCCGGTGGGCTGGTTGATTCCCGTGACCAGGCTGTAACCCGGGGTAATGGGCGCGCCGGTCAGTATGCGCAGGATGCCGGTAACCGCCCAGCCGTCGGCCACCCAGGCTAAAGGGCGGAAGCTGGTGATCTCCTCCACTTTGGGAAAACTGTAGTAAAAGCTTGCCGTGAATACCTGGGAGCGATTGAAGCCGGCGGGGCCGTAATTGCGCGATCGCGGATTGAGGAAAGGATCGACCGAGCTGCCGTATCCATCCGCCTCATCCAGAGCCTTGCTGAAGGTGTAATTAGCGCCGAGACTAAAGTTTTTCGCAAAGCTGTGCTGCAACTGAATCAGAAAAGCATTGTAGTTGGAAGTGCCCGCGAATTCGCGAAGATAGATATCTCCATACGCCGAATAAGGCCGCAGATAATTGGCGGAGAGAGCGCTGCCGGTGCTCTGCGGATTCACGTTTTGCGGATTTAGGTTGAGGAAGTCCGCGCCCTCGGGAACCGCATTGATATTGCGCTGCCACAGCAAATGACGGCCCAGCGAACCGGTGTACCCGGCTGAGAGCAGGTTCGAGCCGATTCGCCGTTCGATGGCCAGGTTAAAGTTATAAACCTGCTGCTGGTGAGGAACCGAAGACAGCGAATAAACCGTGGCCGAGGGCGCAAGCAATGCGCTGGAAGCCGACGATGCGATGCCGGCTAGAGTGCCGTAGTAACTGGAAGGGGTGTACACGGACGGCGGATTGCCGGCGAGACTGGTGACGGGGTTGCCCTGAATTCTGTCGAAGTAAATACCGGCTCCGCCGCGGATAACGCTTTTGCCGTCGCCAAACGGGTCCCAGGCCAGTCCCAACCGGGGCCCCACCGAGACTGGGGCAGTGGCGAAAAATCCGGCGGGCGTCCCGTTCTTTCCCCCGATCACCATGCCATCCGCCGTATTGCCAATTCCGGGCACGAAGTCTCCGATTTCTCCCTGCGGATAGACCTTTAAGGTTGTGGGGTCGATTCCCACATTTGTTCCCCCAACGACGGCCGGGCGGATCAGCACCGGGGCTTGCGCCGGGTTCCAAGCCGCGGGCGAGAAGGAGGAAATCAATTGATGCGAGTCATAGAGCGGCGGATCGTGATGGAAACGGACGCCCCAGCTAATCGAAAGTCTTGACCGCGCTCTCCAATCGTCCTGGAAGAACCACTCCGTGTTATTGAAAAGGTAATTTGATTGAGGCTGCGCCAGCGGTTCCGAATAACTGTCATAGTTGCCCAACAGCGCGTTCGCATAAGCGTTATTCGAATCGTTCGGGTTGTTGGTGTCCTGGTCGAAATGAATGAGGCCGTTATTCTGTACATTGGCGCTCTGGATCTTCTGCGCGTGCTCGAAATAGATTCCGATTTGGAAGACGTGTGAACCTTCCACCTTGCTCAGGTTATCGATACCGCTGTAGACGCTGTTTTGATTGTGGTACGGCGTGCCGCCTGCGCTAGTTGAGGGATTCGCATAGTTCGGTATTCCTCCGAAGGTCATAGCCGGAATCAGATTGAGCGGGTTCAGTGCGGGGTTGCGCTGCGGGATATCGATGCCCAGCAGGCTGCGGTTCATCAGGTTAGGAAACTCCGGTTCAAAGGTTAGCGAGTTTTGGCTGAAGGCGACGGAAGCCTGGTTGGAAAGAGTCGGCGTAAGGGTATTCGTGGAGTGCACCGTAGCCAAACGCCCAGGTTGTTCGAAGTGCATCGGGCTTAGAAGAAAATTGAGCGAACCCGCGGCAAAACCGGCGCCTCCCGAGTTATAGGGGACGTTCTGGTGGTCGGCATTGTTGGTAAAGCTGAAATAAACTTGCCAGCTTTGCAGCGGAGCGTAATCGATTCTAGCGGTCTCGGCGCTGCGGTTATAAGGCTCGGATGCTGCGACGTAATAATTCCAGTTGTATCGCGTGGCGATATTCGGATCGACGAAGTTGGGCGAGGGAAACAGGTTCAGAATGGCCTGGCCCACGGAGCTGATGCGCGAAGCGGGGATGAGGTTTCCCGGGAAAGGCGCCTTGGCATTCAACGGGTCGTCAATGACGATTGGATTGCCGTTTGTGTCCACCGATTTGGAGAAATTCCCGGTCCGTTCGAGCGCCGTGGGCACGGTCTTTTCTTCCACCCCGTAAGTGACCACCTGGTTCTGGAATTCCTGATTGAAGAAAAAGAACAGATTTCTCTTGTTTCGATAAATCCTCGGCAAAACTACAGGTCCGCCGAGGGAGTAACTTCCGATGTTATAGCGGTACCTTTGCCGAGGTTGGCCCTGCTTATTGGAAAAGAAATTATTAGCGTTCAAGTCTTCGTTGCGGAAGGAGAATTGCGCCTGCCCATGTAACTGGTTCCCGCCGCCCCGGGTGATCACATTGATGGAGTATGGATTTCGGCCGCTTTCAGCGGAGTATGCCGAAACCAGCACCTTGACCTCGCCGACCGCGCCCAGGGACGGCATGCTGTGAAGGGACCCGTTTGAGCCCGTGTCGAGATTGCTCACGCCATCCACCGTCATGTTCTTCTGGTCGTCGCGTCCGCCGGCAATGGAGATGTTGGAGATACTGTCCGGCGACGGCGAATCGCGTCCGTCACTGGTGTCCACAACGCCCCCGATCAGGCTGAGCGCGTTGAACAGGTCGCTTCCACGCAAGGTGAGCTCTTCGATTTGTTCCCCGCTGAACGTCCCCGACCTTTCGCCATTCTGGACGTTTACCGAAACAGCAGGGGCCGAAACGGTAACCACGTCGGAAGGCTGGCCCACTTCCAGTTTCACCGTGTCCAGGGAACGGCCCTCTCCGCCATCGATGCGAATTCCCGTTTCTTTGAAAATTTTGAAGCCCTCTGCTTCGATGGTGATTACGAAGATTGCCGGGGTTAAATCCGGAAACGAAAAGAAACCTTCTTGCGAGGTAAGCGCGGTTCGAACAAAGCCGCTAACCTGTCCGGTCAGCGTGATTACGGCATGGGGAACCACCGCGCCTGCAGAATCGTAGACGGTTCCGGACAGCGAACACTTGGTATTCTGGGCAGGCAGCAACAGAGGAAGCAACAAAGCGAGCAGCAGTCGGTTCACAGGTTGAGTCCTCGTGTCTTTATAACGCAATTGCCCGGGATGCGCTAGTGCGCTGTTGAGGGGTATCTGAAACGAAAGTACTGGTTACAGGAGATCCTCTCGCGGGAAAAACTGGAACGGCTCATCCAATGCGCTAACAGGCCGCCGATCTTCAAAAAGGACTGGGGGGGTCTTCAGCAGCGAGGGCCAGTTCACAATCACCGTGAAGCTGTTGGCAGCTTTTGCTCAGGCGGCACGATGGCCAGGAACTTCTTGCCGTCGCGGGTCGCCACGAACCGGTTTCGCAGGCTTCCGCCAGGCAGCCGCACATCGAATACAAGGATGCGGGATGCCGGCGTGGATGGCGCCATTGCGGTCCGCAATATCCGCCGCCATCATCCGGGCCGGATCCTGCAGCGTGGTGTAGAACAGCTCCTTGCCGTCGCCGCGCCACTGCGGTTCACCGCCGCCGGCGTTGGAAATTTGCCATTTCCCGCCGACAGTTGGAAATGGGCGGATGAACACCTCGAAGCGGCCCGATTCGTTGGATTGGTAAGCCATCCATTTGCCGTCGGGTGATAGCCGGCCTTGGCGCTCACCGAACGGCTGGGCCTGGGAATCCTGCCTTTTCCGGGTCTCCGTGGAAAGAACCTGCAAGCCGGCCCCGATGCCCGAGCCATTTTCGTTAAACACGATCCAGCGCCCATCCGGCGACCAGTCCTCTATGTTCTTGGGGGCTTTGGACGAAAGCAGCAGCTCGTCTTTGCCGGATGCGTCCGCGTTCCTGACGTACAGGCCGGAAGCCCCCAGGCGGCCGGAAGTGAAAGCGATGCGTGTCACTGTGCGGGCAGAATTTGCGACGGCCAACCGACACTCGCAACAGCGGGCCGACACTCTTGGCGCAAGACGCACCGTTAGAGGTATTCTACGCCCGAAATCGGCGACGGGGGCGCTCTCGGTGCGAGATAATTGTGCGCATGGTGGAGCGGGCCAGCAACCGAACACAGGCTAAAGCCTGCGCCACCATGATCCTGCTGGCTTGGTGTCCTTGCGCTTCGGCGTTGAACCCCTCTCTCGACATCAATCAATACGCACACAGCGCGTGGACGGTCCGTGAAGGCTTCTTCAAAGGGCGCGTCTTCTCCATTGCCCAAACTCCGGACGGTTATTTATGGCTCGGCACCGAATTCGGACTGCTTCGTTTCGACGGCGTTCGCACATTCCAAATCCCGTTGCCAACGGGTGCCCACCTCCCCAGCGATCTTATTTCCAGCCTGCTCGTCGACCGCGATGGTCGTCTTTGGATCGGCACGTCTAAAGGGCTTGCAAGCTGGAAGGACGGAAAGCTGAGTGGCTATCCGGTGCTTGCCGGGCACGTTGTTGACGCACTTCTCCAGGATCGTCAAGGAACGGTATGGGCAAGCGTGCGGGCGCAGGCGGCCGGGTGGCTCTGCGCGATCCAGGGCAGCAGCGTTCACTGCAATGGAGAAGATGGCAGTTTCGGTCTCGGAATTCTCTGCTTGTATGAGGACAGGGGCGGCAATCTCTGGGCCGGGGCGAATTCCGGACTGTGGCGATGGTCGCCTGGTCCTCCCAAACTCTATCCGATTCCGGACCCCGAACCCCGCGGTTTGATCGAGGGCGACAACGGCACGCTCTTGATCGCCATGCACGGCGGAATCAGACAACTGGTTAGCGGGAAAGCCGAGGCGTACCCGCTTCCGGGGGTCGCCGGGTACTTTAACCCCATTAGTGAGCTTCGGGATCGCGATGGTGGGCTATGGATCTCAACCGGGGACCGTGGTCTTCTGCATTTGCACCAGGGGAGGACAGATCGGTTTGACCAGTCTGACGGTCTATCGAGCAACGCTGCTGGGCGTCTCTACGAGGACCGGGAAGGCAATATTTGGGCGGCTACAGCCAACGGTCTCGACCGCTTTCGCGATTTCGCCGTCCCCACGATTTCTGTGAAGCAAGGCTTGTTCAATGCCGCCGTCCGGACCCTCCTGGCGGCCACGGATGGCAGCGTTTGGCTTGGCACGGGTGACGGTTTGAACAGATGGAACAACGGTCAAATTACGATTTACAGCAAACCACGCAGTGGGTCGGCGGAGGGTGGGGTGGGGTCCCTTTTTCAGGATGTTCACGGGCGAATTTGGGTCTCTACGCTTCGCGGTGTTGCCTACTTCGATCATGGCCGTCTCACCCAGGTAAGCGGCGTGGCGGACCTGATCGCGTATTCTATTTCCGCGGACGAGTCGGGAACCTTATGGATCAGCGGCCGCACTCAGGGGCTTCTTCGGCTATTTGCTGGGAGCGTGGCGGAGCGGATTCCGTGGGCTCGGCTGGGACATAGGGAAGCGGCCACGTCTCTATTGCCTGATCCCTTGCAGGGCGGTTTGTGGATCGGATTTTGGGATGGCGGCGTGGCGTATTTCAAGGATGGTCAGGTTCGCGCGTCGTATGGCGTCGGCGACGGGCTGGGGGAGGGTCGTGTCGCCAACCTGCAGCTCGATCGGGACGGTACGCTCTGGGCCGCGACCGAGGGTGGGCTAAGCCGAGTGAAAAATGGCCGGGGCGTCACGCTGGCCAGCGGAAACGGATTGCCCTGCGACGCGGTTAACTGGGCGATGGAAGACGACGCCCATGCATTTTGGCTGTACATGCCCTGCGGCCTGGTGCACGTGGCGCGGCCGGAGTTGGACGCATGGGTTACCGATTCGAAACGGAAGATTCAGGTCACGGTTTTCGACAGCTCCGACGGAGTCAGGACTCGCGCGCTGGCTGCCGGGTACAGCCCACAGGCGGTCAAAGCTGCCGACGGGAAATTGTGGTTCGCGACTGGCGACGGCGTCAGCGTCATCGATCCACATAACCTTCCCTTCAACAAACTCCCGCCGCCAGTACACATCGAGGAAATAACCGCCGACCGCAAGAAACACGAGGCATCTTCGAACCTGCGCCTGCCCCCGCTGATTCGCGATCTCGAAATCGACTATACCGCGCTCAGCCTGGTCGCGCCGGAGAAGAACCGTTTTCGCGTCAAGCTTGAGGGCCACGATCCCGACTGGAAAGACATGGGCAATGAACGCAAGGCGTTCTATAGCGATCTTCCGCCGCGCAGCTACCGCTTCCGCGTGATGGCGAGCAATAACAGCGGCGTCTGGAATAAAGCCGGCGCCTCTTTCGATTTCTCCATCGATCCGGCGTACTATCAGACCGCGTGGTTCAAGATCGCCTTCGCCGCCGTGTTTCTAACCGCGCTCTGGGGCATCTATCGCCTCCGCCTTTATCAGATCGCGCGGGAATTCAACGTGCGCCTGGAGGAACGCGTCGCGGAGCGCACGCGCCTCGCCCGCGATCTGCACGACACGCTGCTGCAAAGTTTTCATGGACTGATGCTGCGCCTTCAGGTGGTGGACGAGCTGCTTCCGCCAGGAAGGGCCAAAGAGCAACTGGAGCAGACGCTGGAACGCGCCGATCAGGCGATCGTCGAAGGCCGCACCGCGGTACACGATTTGCGCTCCTCAACCACCATCACCAACGATCTGGCGCAAGCGGTGAGAGCGGTCGCGGACGAACTGGGTATTGAGGGATCTCCCACGTTTCGCCTGGTGATGGAAGGTCCGGTGCGCGACCTGCGTCCCATTCTTCGCGACGAGGTCTACCGTATCGCTCGCGAGGGGCTGCGGAATTCCTTCACCCATGCGCGGGCGCGCCACATCGAAGCCGAAATCACTTATAGCGAGCGGCTCTTCCGGCTGCGCATTCGCGACGATGGCCGCGGCATCCCTCCGGACACCCTAGATGCCGGCCGCTCGGGCCACTACGGTCTGAGTGGCATCCGCGAACGCGCCCGGCAAATCGGCGCCAGCGTGGACATATGGAGCGGGGTGGGGACGGGCACGGAGATCGATTTACGTGTTCCTGGCACGCTTGCGTATGGCAAATCGCCGGGGCGGCCGCGGCTGCAACTGTTCCGCAAAAAGGTGGGATGAAAGCGTGATTCGAGTACTCTCGGTGGACGACCATGCTCTGCTCCGCGAGGGCATCGCCGCGCTCGTCGGGAATCAAGCGGACATGGAACTGGTGGCGGAGGCCTGCAACGGGCGCGAGGCAGTCGAGCTGTTCCGCCAGCATCGCCCGGACGTCACGCTGATGGATCTTCAGATGCCGGAAATGGGCGGCATCGACGCCATCAGCGCCATCCGCGGCGAGTTTCCGGAAGCCCGCGTTATCGTGCTGACCACCTACACCGGCGATATCCAGGTGATGCGCGCCATGAGGGCCGGCGCGCGGGCTTATCTGCTGAAGGGCCTGCTGCGCAAGGAACTGATCGAGACGATTCGCGCTGTCCATGCCGGGCAAAGGCGAATGGCGCCCGAGATTGCGGCCGAAGTCGCCGAACACTCGACGGACGAGGCTTTGACCGCTCGCGAGGTCGACGTGCTGCGGCTCATCGCCGGCGGCAATGCCAATAAGGAGATCGCGGCGCAGCTCTCGATCACCGAAGAGACCGTCAAGGGCTACGTGAAAAACATCCTCGCGAAACTCGGCGCCAAAGACCGGACCCACGCGGTCACCATCGGACTGAAGCGCGGGGTCATCGACCTCTAGCCCGATTTCTCACAGGCATTCGCTGGCAACCGTGTGACGTATTTGTGGCGCATGCACTCGTACGTGCAGCGTTCACACCGGTGTGAACGTTTTCCGGTTCGCGGCGGATACGCGTCCCCCTGAGTGGGGACGCTGCACGCACGAGTGCGCGCGCCACAAGACTGAGATATCGGGAGGGGTGCGGCGACCCCTCAGAAGAGGGGTCCGCCGGCTCCGCTATTTGGGGGTTCCCTCGCACTTACGCCTTCCTACGATAGAGGTGGGACGCCTTCTGCAACGTTTATTTTCAACTTTCCCTGACGGCTGGCCCGGTCTCGGGCTGTTGCTGCTGCGTGTGGGCGCGGCCATGCCCCTCCTCTACTTCGGCATCGCAGGTACGGCCGGATCACTCGATCAGCCTCTGAATATTGCCCTGCGCATCGTCGCAGCCGCCGGTGGATTGCTTCTACTCCTCGGGCTGTGGACGCCGGTTGCCGGCATAGCAGTGGCGATCGATGAGTTGTGGGTCGCGTTCTCACCCCTCATAGCCCAACCGTCCGATCGATGGTTTCACATCCTGCTAGCGATACTTGCCGCGGCGGTCGCCATGCTCGGCCCCGGCGCGTGGTCGGTGGACGCCCGCCTTTTCGGTAGGAAGCGCTTCGAGATCAACGGCCGAAACCGGCGAAGATAGACCCCCATTAAAGGGGGTCGGCAGATCTCCCATCGGGGGGAAAGATCCGACTGCATGCAGGGTTGGCCCCGGATTGAAACAGGGTCAGAATCCCAGTAAGGAATCCAAAAATTCAGCCCAAGGTACAGGGGCGCCAGAGAAGAAGGAGTGTGACCCGTGTTTAACAAATCAAGCGCTTTCACTCAATTCGCAGGAGAGATGGTGGGCCGTAGCCCGGCATTTCAACAAGTTTTGGCTGTCGTCCGAATGATCGCAAAGAGCGATTCGGTGACCTTGATTCAGGGCGAAACCGGTACTGGCAAGGAGGTCATCGCCAGCGCCATTCACGACCAGAGTTCGCGAAGGCAAGGTCCATTTGTAAAGTTAAACTGCGCTGCCATCCCCGGCCCCTTGCTGGAGAGCGAACTTTTCGGCCACGAAAGGGGCGCCTTCACGGGCGCCTGTGTGCAGACCAAGGGGCGATTCCAGATGGCGGATCGGGGCACGCTGTTTCTCGACGAGATCGGCGATTTGCCGCTGGAGTTGCAGCCCAAACTCCTGCGCGCCCTGCAGGAGAGGGAGTTCGAACGCTTAGGCAGCAGCCAGACCATCCGGGTGGACGTGCGCGTGATAGCCGCCACCAATCAGGACCTCACTGAGCTCGTGGCAAAAAAACAGTTCCGGGCAGATCTGTATTACCGCCTCAACGTAATCCCAATCTCGCTGCCGCCTTTGCGCGAACGGACCCAGGACATCCCTTTGCTGGTTGAGTACTTCGTGCAAAAGCTCTCGGCGCGTTTAAACAAAACCATCGATGCGATTCCGGATGAGGTAATGGAAGTGCTCAAGAGGCACGACTGGCCCGGCAATATTCGCGAACTGCAGAATTTCATCGAGCGCGCGATGGTCTTTTCGCCTGATTCGGTGCTGTATCTCCCGCTGAAAGACCTGAAGCAGATGACGAAGCAGCCATCGGACGCAGTGGCGCGCACGCTTGCCGACGCCGAGCGGGAGCATATCCTCGAAACATTGAAGCAAACCGACGGGCTGATCGGAGGGCAAGCTGGCGCGGCCAATCGGCTTGGGTTGCCGCGTACCACGCTGGTTTATAAGATGCGAAAGCTTGGAATTGAAACACGGCGATCCTCGGGGGCGCGCCCCATTCGGCAATTGGCGGATGAAGCCTGCCATGCCGCCGCCTGTGGAGGAGGCGGCGTGCATCCGGCGCTGCTCGATGTCAGCTAAGAGTTATAACTAAATTGTATCCGTGGAGCGAATCGAACATGCCCTATAACCTCGTATCCGGAAACTTCTTTCCCGACTATCGGTTGCCGGATCACACAGGCACACCGCGCAGCCTGAGCGAACTCCAGGGCGACGATCCCCTGATCCTAACGCTTGCGCGCGGCCATTACTGCCCGAAGGAACACCAGCAGCATCTGGAGCTTGCCACGTTTTATCCGAAGATCGCCGTGGCATACACCCAGATTGCTACGATCTCCACAGATGACCACCACACGCTGCAGGAGTTCCGCGCGTCGGTGGGAGCCCAGTGGACCTTCCTCTCCGATCCCGAAAGGACCGTTCAAAAGGAACTCGACATCGCGGAGTACACCGATCCGGAGCATAATCCGATGATTCCGCATACACTCGTGCTTAAGCCGGGACTCGTCATTCACAGCGTCTATAACGGCTATTGGTTCTGGGGGCGGCCCTCGACCGTCGACCTCTGGCGCGACCTGCGGGCCGCGACCAGCGAGATCCGGCCCGACTGGGATCTGAGGACTCCTGGACTCCGGGAAGCTTGGAACGCGGGCGACTTATCGGCCTTTCATGGATGGAACAAGGATCCAAAAGCAGTTTAGCCGGGTGCGTTGACCCCAACGGCCCTTGGCGATTAGCGAAGGCCGGCGAGCGTTAGCGCATACCACTGCCGTGGATCAGTCCACGTCCGCTCGATGGTAAAGCCGGCATCATCCAACAACGCGCCAAGCGTACTATGGTTGAACTTATAGCTGTTCTCAGTATGGATGGTTTCCAAGGCCGCGAATTCAAGGGTGAGTTGCGCGGCGGGGATACTTACACACTGATCGCGCGTGCTTTCCAGGTGCATCTCGATGCGTGAGTTGACGCGATTCCAGCGCGCCCGATGCCGGAAGCGACTGGTATCGAAGTCCGCGCCGAGTTCTCGATTGAGGCGGTGCAGAATGTTCAAATTGAACGCCGCGGTGACGCCGTCTCTGTCGTCATACGCCCGCACCAGAGTCGCTTCGTCTTTCACCATATCTGTACCCAAGAGCAGCGCATCGCCAGGCCTGAGCTCAGACCTCAGACTGCGAAGAATGGCGCGAGCCTCCTCCGGCGAAAAGTTGCCGATGCTCGAACCGATGTAAATCGCTAGCGTGGTCCCGTGGAATCGCTCCAGTTTCGGCGGGTGAGTGACGTAGTTCGCCACCATTGGCTGTAGTTGCACACCCGGCAGCAAGTAACCGATACTGTCGCACGCCGCATCCAGTGCGTCCGGCGAGACATCGACCGGAATATAAATTACTTCGCTTCGCAGGCGCGTTGCGGCTTCCAGCAGAATACCGGTCTTGGAGGCTGTCCCCGCTCCCAACTCCAGCAGGCGCAAGGGCCGAGAGTAGTCAGAACCAGTCGCTGTAATAATCGCTTCGGCATAGCTCGCCAGTATATTTCGCTCGGTTCGCGTGGGATAGTATTCCGGCAAGGTCGTGATGCACTCGAAAAGACGTGAACCCTCCGAATCGTACAGCATCCACGGAACCAAGGATCGTGGACGTTTGAGCAGTCCGTTCCAAACCTCATCGATCAGCGCCTCGCGCGTGTCCAGCGGGGCGAGGCTTTTTGCTTCAAATGTCTGAAACTCGGTCGCGATATTCATATTTGAGAGTCCTTAAGCGGCCAAGCGTATTCCCGTGAATTGCCACCGCGTCGCCGGCTGAAAAAAATTACGGTAGGTCGCGCGTAAGTGACTCGCGGGCGTGACGCACGATCCTCCACGCAGGATCATCTGGCTGGACATAAACTTGCCGTTGTATTCGCCCAGGGCGCCAGGAAGCGGCTTGTAACCCGGATAGCCCGTGTAGGGACTTGCCGTCCACTCCCAGCAGTCCCCAAAGAACCGGTCAAGCCCCTCGCCGGACGCGATTGCAGGATGTAGCCTTCCGCTCTCGAGCAGGTTTCCCTGAATCGAACTTCCACTCGCGGCAAGTTCCCATTCCCCTTCGATCGGAAGGCGGCAGCCTCTCCAGCGCGCGAACGCATCGGCCTCAAAAAAGCTCACGTGGCATACCGGCGTATCAAGCAACGCGGAGAGCGGATGCCAACCTCGAAGGGTGAAGATGCGCCAGCCAGTGCTGTCCGTGGCATCACGCTCCCAATAGAGTGGCGCCCGCCATCCGTTGTTTCTCGCCACTTCCCAGCCCTCGGAGAGCCAAAATTCAGGGCGCCCGTATGCATCATCGGATATAAAATCGAGGTACTCACGACACGTGACGCTACGGTTTGCAATCCCGAAGGCTTCCAGGTACACCCGGTGGCGTGGAGTTTCATTATCGAAGCAAAAGTCGAGGCAGTTGCTCGAATCCATCGGATAACCAATTTCGGCCACACGGTCACGGAAGCGATGGAATATGAGCCCGGATGGTGAAACGCCGCGTGCTCCCACCAAAGGGTTGGCGTCATACGCCGGCCGCAGTGGATTCGAAAAGAAGGCATGCTTAATATCGGTGAGCATCAATTCCTGGTGTTGCTGCTCGTGGTTGACGCCCAACATGACGCGTCGCGCTGCCTCGTCATCTATCCGGCCGGCGAACAATCTCTCCATCGCCTCGTCTACATGCGAGCGAAAAGCGAGCACCTCGTCGAGCGACGGACGCGAAAACGAAGCACGCAGGCGCTTCTCCGGAGGCGCCTCTCCAATTGAGTTGTAGTAGCTATTGAATAGCCAGCGAAACTCGCCGCGAAAGGGCTTGTAATCCGGAAGAAAAGCATGCAGCACGAATGTTTCGAAAAACCAGGTTGTATGTGCCTGATGCCACTTCATCGGGCTTGCCTCCGGGCAGGACTGCACCATCTGATCCTCAGCCGACGTCTCTGCCGCGAGCGAGCGGGTCACCGACCGCACGCCTCTATATCTGGCGCCGAGGCGGCTATTTGCGTCTTCCAGCTCCGCAGCGTTCGATGTCCGATCGAGTAATGTTGCTGTTCGCGAAGTCACAACCTTTGCGGATGCATTTCAAGGACCAGCACCACTCATCGTGCCGCGAAGGGCAATGTTCATGAAATCAAAAATGTTACCTTCGGTCGACGGGCTCAGCAGCTGCGTGAAACGCCGGGAAAGCCACCCGTCTGACACCACCAGCCGACTGTTGACGGACACAGACCCCGGCCGCATTTCGAGATCGAGGCTTGAAGATCGACAAGCGGCAAAATGCAGTGTCGGAGATTCGTCAGCCGTCATCGCCCGACACTCTTAAATCAACGGCATCATTTAGCGTGATGGAGCCACTCTCATCCGTCCGCTGTCGCACGTTCGCAAGACTAACCGCCGCCACACCGGCCTGCAAGGCCTACCGGGCGTATTCGACGGACCGGCTTCGTCTCAATCGAATAAGCAGACGCGTCCGTTCCCGGCGCCTTCGGCGCCCCGCTTGCATCACAAAACATCAAGGGAGATTAATCATGAAACATACGGAACCACTCGGGATCTTCAGTGTATGCAAGCTTGCGAGCGCTCTAGGCCTCGCCGCAATCCTGCTGTCTTTTGGGCCCATTCCCACGATATCTGCCGACGATGCGGTTCCCTTCCCGAACGGGTTCCGGGATTGGTTCGTGGTGAACTCAATGAGCGCGACCAAGGACAGCCCGGTTTTCGGCAACGTGGATGGTCTGCACATTATCCACGTGAATGCGAAGGGCTTGCCGGCTCTTAAAAAGGGCGACGCATTTCCCTATCCTGACGGAACCATTTTCGCGGACGACGTTCACGAATTGTCGGTAAAGGATGGGGCCACTGCGGAAGGCGCCAAGAAATTTGTGACGGTGATGGTGAAAGACGCCAAGAAGTACCCGTCGACCGGTGGATGGGGATTCCAGGTATGGCTGGGAGGCGACCCCTCGAAACCACAGATCCCCGACGCCGCCCACGCCATCCAAGCTTGCTTTATCTGCCATACGCCGCAAAAGGCTCAAGACTACGTGTTCTCCACATACATTCCCTGAGATGAGGCATGCAAGGAGGATTCAGAAATGAATACGATCGAAACGTCCGAACAAATCAAGCTTAGCCGCCGCCGTCTCTTCGGCGCTATGGCGATGTCCGTTGCCGCCGCGGAGCTGGCCGGCGTCGGCTCTTCGTTCGCGCAATCCGGCAAGACAAACGCAAAGCATCTGCTCGCGATTAAGCCGGGAACGAACACCACATTTGGCCCACTGAAACAAATCGACGCGGGCCTCCTCAACGTTGGATATGCTGAAGCCGGCCCCGCGGATGGTCCTCCGGTCGTTCTTCTGCATGGCTGGCCCTACGATATTCACAGCTATCTCGATGTGACTCCAATGCTGGCGGCGGCCGGCTACCGGGTGATCGTGCCATATCTACGAGGTTATGGCAC
>Ga0302326_10007801_pt1 | contig 23729 bp, 26 predicted proteins | sample Palsa_T0_3_FD_202264 | JGI IMG/M metagenome (GOLD analysis project Ga0302326, IMG submission 202264) | Peat permafrost microbial communities from Stordalen Mire near Abisko, Sweden - Palsa_T0_3 | ecosystem: Environmental > Terrestrial > Soil > Palsa > Peat permafrost | place: Sweden: Abisko... | reverse complement strand
TCGCTGACGAAGGTGGCAAAGGCCGCATCGATCTCACGGCTCGTGCTGGCGTTGAGGATCTGGATTTGCAGCCCGATGATGCGGGCGGCTTCCTGCACGTCCCGCAATATGCTCTCAGCGGACGTAGCATTGGCCGGATTGACGAGCGCGGCGACACGAACGGCCTTGGGCGCCAGCTCATGCAGGAGTCCCAGCCGCTTTGCGACCACCTCCGAGTTGAAAAAATTGATGCCGGTCGCATTGCCGCCCGGACGGGCGAGGCTCGCGACGAGACCGAGCCTGACCGGGTCTTGACCGATGCCGAACAGGATTGGGATCGTCGTGGTCGCCGCTTTTGCGGCAAGCGCGAGCACCGTGGTGCCGGGCGCGGCGATGACGGCCACGCGGCGGCGGACCAGGTCGGCCATCAGCGCCGGCAGGCGATCGTATTGGCCGTCAAGCCAATGGTATTCGACCGTCACGTTCTGGCCCTCGACGAAGCCGGATTCGCCGAGGCCTGAGCGGAACGCGACCGCAGTGGCCGCAGAGGCTTCGGCCGAGCCGCCATTGACAAACCCGACCACCGGCAGCACCGGTTGTTGCGCGCGCAAGGCAGGCGGGTACGCTGCAGCCGCAGCGCCAAGCCCCGCGATGAACGCGCGCCGTCTCATTCGATCACCTCGTCGGCAAGCGCGAGCAGCGTTGGCGGCACGTCGATGCCGAGCGCCCTCGCCGTCGGAAGGTTAATCACGAACTCGAACCTGGTCGACTGCACCACCGGCAGATCGGCGGGCTTGGCGCCCTTGAGGATGGCGCCGGTATAGACGCCGACTTGATGATAGGTGTCCGCGATGCTGGTTCCGTAGCTCATCAGCCCGCCGGCGGCGACGTAATCGCGCTGTCCATAAGCGGCGGGAATCCTGTTGCGTGCCGCCAAGTCGGCAAGTTGCGTGCGGCGGCTGGTGAAGAAACCGGAGGGAGCGACGAAGAGGGCATCAGGACGCTCGCGCTCGAAGGTCGCAAAGGCCGCATCGATCTGCGCGCTGGTGTCGGCATTGAGCACCTGGATTTGCAGCCCGATGGCGCGCGCGGCCTCCTGCACGTCCCGCAACGTGGTCTCGGCGCTCGTCGCATTGGCCGGATTGAGGAGCACGGCCACGCGAACCGCCTTGGGCACCAACTCATGCAGGAGCCCCAGCCGCTTTGCGATCAGCTCCTGGGTGAAAAAATTGCTGCCGGTCGCGTTGCCGCCCGGCCGCGCCAGGCTGGCGACAAGACCAAGCCTGACTGGATCGTCGGCGACGCCGAACACGATCGGGATCGTCGCGGTCGCCGCCTTCGCCGCGACCGCACCGAGCGTGATGCCGGGGGTGGCGATCATCGCAACACGTCGGCGGACCAGGTCGGCCATCAGCGCCGGCAGGCGATCGTATCGGCCTCCCAGCCAGTGGTACTCGATCGTCACGTTTTGCCCATCGATGTAGCCGGTTTCGCGGAGCCCGTTGCGAAACGCGGCCACAAAGCTCGCTGAGGCATCAGCCGATCCGCTGTTGACGAACCCGATGACCGGCAGCGCCAGCTGCTGCGCGCGCAAGGGAGGCGGGTACGCTGCAGCCGCAGCGCCAAGCCCCGCGATGAAATCGCGCCGTCTCATTCGATCACCTCGTCGGCGAAGGCGTGCAGTTTCAGCGGGATGTCGATGCCGAGCGCCTTGGCGGTGTTGAGGTTGAGGACGAACTCGAAATTGGTCGCCTGCGTGACCGGCAGTTCGGCGGGTTTGGCGCCTTTGAGAACCCGGCCGACATAGACGCCGGTTTGACGATAGGCGTCGCGGAAGTTGGTTCCGTAGCTCATCAGGCCACCACGCACGGCGGCTTCCCGAGTGTAGTAGGCTGCGGGAATCCGATGGCGCATCGTAAGCGCGTGCAGCAAGGCGAACTGGCTCCCGAAAAACGTGTCGGCTCCGACGAGGAGCGCATCGGCTCGCCGTTGGACCAGAGTGGCAATGGCTGTTTCGAGCTCGCCTTCGGTGCTTGCGGTCAGGACGAGCATCTGCTTTCCGATGGTGCGGGCCGCCTCCTGCACCGCGCGCAACTCCGCGTCGGCTTGCGGATTGTTCGGGTTCACCAGGACGGCGATCAACGCCGCAGCGGGGACAAGCTCGCAAAGCAGCTCCAGCCGCTTCGCCTGGATTTCCACGACCAGCATGGCCACGCCGGTGACGTTGCCGCCCGGCCTGCCGAGGCTCGCGACGACGCCGAGCCGGACCGGGTCGCCGCCCATGTTGAAGACGATCGGTATCGTCGATGTCGCCGCCTTCGCCGCGAGCGTCGGCGGCGCACCGCCGATCGGGACGATCACCGCAACCTGTCGTTTGACCAACTCCGCCGCCAGCGCAGGCAGCCGATCATATCGGCCTTCGGCCCAACGATATTCGATCGCTACGTTCTCACCCTCGACAAAGCCGGTTTCTTTCAGGCCTTGACGAAGCCCCGCGACATATTCCGCGTTCGGCTCCGGCGTTGTGGCCCCCAGGAACCCGAGCACCGGCAGCTTCGGCTGCTGCGCGCGCGCCGTGCGCGGCCAAACGGCGGACGAAGCAGCCGCGCCGAGTCCCGCGATGAATCCGCGCCGTCTCATTCGATCACCTCGTCGGCGATGGCGATGAGCCCCGGCGGCACCTCGATGCCGAGCGCCTTCGCGGTTTTCGAGTTGATGACGAACTCGAACTTGGTCGGCAGGAGCGCGACCCGGGTGACGCGCGGCGCCGCCTCCTTGAGGAGTTCTACCCATTTGCCGGCGATCGAAGGTTCGAAACTGCTGAATCCGGTGGTATTGCCTTCGGGACGAGCAATGTTCGTCACCAAGCCGCCGCCGACAGGGTCGCCGGCTGACGCGAACACGATAGGGATACTCCGCGTCTGCTGCTGCACCGCTCTCGTCGGCGCCTCGGTGGTCGTGACAATAACGTCGCAAGGGAGCCCGACGAGCTCCATGGCATGGTGGCGCATACGGTCGAAGTTACCATCGCCAAAGCGGAACGTGCTTCGAAAGTTGCGGCCTTCCGTCCAACCCAGGCTTCCGAGTTCCTTCGCGAACGTGGCCAAATACGCGGGGGATGTCGGATCATTTTCAGACCCGCCGAACAGCACCCCGATTTGACGCATGCGCCCGGGTTGCTGCTGTGCGCGCGCCGCCAGCGGCCAAATGGCGGACGAAGCCGCCGCCGCGCCGCCGAGCCCCGCGATGAACTCCCGCCGCTTCATTCGATCACCTCGTCGGCGCGCAGCAATACCGCCGGCGGGACTTCAAGGCCGAGCGCCTTCGCCGTCTTGAGATTGATGACATATTCGTACCTGATCGGCACCTGCACCGGCAGGTCGGTCGGCTTCTCACCCTTGAGGATGCGATCTACGTAGGCAGCCGCGCGGCGAAACAAATCCGGAAAACTCGGTCCGTAGGAGAGCAAGCCGCCATCGCGGGGGAAAAAAGGTACATCAAAGATCGTCGGCACGTTATTGCGAGTCGCGGCCGCAATGACTGTGCCGCGATGTGCGCCCATGAAGCCGTCAGTCAGGATGACGAGGCCGCCCTGCTCCCGACCAAGCGAAATGATGGCTCTTTCGATCTCGGCATCGTCGTGCACTGGAGTGATGATAGACTCGACCGCTGAGGATCGGGCAGCGGATTCAAAGGGTCCTAAAAAATATCTGTACGGGGCAGTGTCGGGGTTGAACATGGCTGCTGCCCGCTTGATGCCAGGGGCAACCTCCTTGAGCAACTGCAGCCATTTGCCCCCCATCTCGCCCTCGATACTGATGAACCCCGTCATATTGCCCCCCGGGCGCGGAAGGCCGGCGACGAAACCCAAGCCGACCGGATCGGGAACCGCCAAGAAAACGGTCGGGATAGTGCGCGTCTCGCCGTGCACCGCCACCGCCGCCGCGGTGCTACCCACAAGGATCACCTCGGGTTGCAGGCCGATCAATTCCTTCGCGAACGTCCGCGCCCGAGCGGCATCATAATTCGTCCAGCGTTGATCGACCCGCACATTGCCGCCGTCCACCCAGCCCAGCCGCGCGAATTCCTGCGCGAATGCGGCAAGCCAGGATCGGAATTCCGGATCGGTCTCGGTCCATCCCATCAACACGCCCACCCGCCGCACGCGCTCGACCTGCTGCGCGCGCGCCGTCAGCGGCCAGGTGGCGAACGAAGATGCTGCCGCGCCGAGCCGCGCGATGAAGTCCCGCCGTCTCATTCGATCACTTGGTCGGCGGTCGCGAGCAGCGTCGCCGGCACGTCGATGCCGAGCGCCCTCGCCGTCTGCAAGTTGATGACGAACTCGAACCTGGTCGACTGCACAACGGGCAAATCGGTAGGCTTGGCACCCTTGATGATTTGGCCCGTATAGAGGCCGACCTGACGCCACATATCCGCGATATCGGCGCCGTAGGCCATTAGGCCGCCGGCGGCGACAAGCGCGCGCTCGGCAAAGGATGTGGCAATTCCATGGGAGTTCGCCAGGGTGGAAATTTGTGCGCCCCGGCTATGCAAGTAAGAATCGCCGGAAACGAAGAGAGCTTCGACTTTTTCGCGCGCCATCGTCGCAAAGGATGCCTCGATCTCGCCCATGGTGCTGGCCTTGAGGATGTCGATCGGCACCCCGATGGCACGCGCGGCGTCCTGCACCTCTCGCAATGCGGTCTCAGACGCGACCAGATTGCCGGGATTGATCAGCACGGCCACACGGTTGGCCTTGGGCACCAACTCGTGCAGCAGCCCAAACCGCTTTGACACTACTTCCTGTGCGAAGAAATTCATCCCCGTAAGGTTTCCGCCTGGACGCGCGAGGCTCGCGACCAGGCCGAGCCTGACCGGGTTGTCGTTGACGCCGAACACGATTGGGATCGTCGCGGTCGCGGCTTTTGCAGCGAGCGCAGCGGCGACGCCAGCGGGAGTGGCGATCACCGCTACGCGACGGCGGACCAAGTCAGCTACCAGCAAGGGGAGGCGGTCGAATTGACCCTCTAGCCAGTGATACTCGACCGCGAGGTTTTGGCCCTCGACGTAGCCGGTTTCCCCAAGACCCGCGCGATACGCAGCCAGATTGCTGGTATTGTTATCGAGCGCTCCCCCGCTGATGAGCCCGACCACTGGCAGTGCCGGCTGCTGCGCGAGCGCCGCGAGCGGCCACGCGGCCGCCGAAGCCGCCGCCGCGCCGAGTCCCGCGATGAATCCGCGCCGTCTCATTCGATCACCTCGTCGGCGATGGCGATGAGCCCCGGCGGCACCTCGATGCCGAGCGCCTTCGCGGTTTTCGAGTTGATGACGAACTCGAACTTGGTCGGCTGCATCACCGGCATCTCGGCCGGTTTCTCGCCGTTGAGGATGCGGCCGGTATAAAGCCCGACCAGGCGAAACTCCTCGCGAATGCTCGCTCCATAGCTCGCCAGGCCGCCGGCTTCGGCGTCGTCGCGGAACGGATAGATCGTCGGGATCATGTGCCGCGCCGCCAGCGCGACGAGTTGCTCGCGGCGGTTGGAGAACAAGGTGTCCGGACCGACCATGAGCGCGCCGGCCGGCTTTTGCGCGAGACCGGCAAAGGCGGCATCAATCTCGTCGTCGGTCCCCGCCGTGACGACTTCGATCTTCAGTCCGAGGACCGAAGCCGCCGCCTCCGCATTTTCGGCCACCGGCTGTGCGAGCGGGCTGGCCGGATTGACGAGCACGGCGATGCGCTCGGCTCCCGGCAGCATGTCGTGCAGCAGCCCCAGCCGCTTGGCCGTTAGCTCCACGGCCAGGTAGCTGAATCCGGTGACATTGCCGCCCGGCCGGCTGAGGCTGGCGACGAGGCCGAGCCGGACCGGGTCGCCGCCCATGCTGAAGATGACCGGGATCGTCGTGGTCGCAGCTTTGGCCGCGAGTGCCCCCGGTGTGCTGAACGGCGTGGCGATCGCGGCCACGCCGCTATGCACCAGCCCGGCCGCCAGCTCCGGCAGACGATCGAGCTGGTTGTTCGCCCAGCGGAATTCGATCGCCACGTTGCGGCCGTCGATGTAGCCGGCCTCGCTCAGCCCTTGCCGGAATGCCGCAAGGCTCGTGGCCCGTTCAGGCGATCCGGTGCCGAGGAATCCGATTACCGGCACCCGCGGCTGCGCGCCCGCCGCGCGCGGCCACGCGGCCGATGAAGCCGCCACCGCGCCGAGCCCCGCGATGAACGCGCGCCGTCTCATTCGATCACCTCGTCGGCGCGGGCGAGCAGCATCTCCGGGATGTCGAGGCCCATGGCCTTCGCCGTCTTGAGATTGATCGAGAGCTCGAACTTGTCCGGATTCTGGACCGGCAGGTCGCCCGGCTTGGCGCCGCGCAGGATGCGGTCGACATGGATCGAAGATTGCCGGAACATGTCGGCGCTGTCGGCCCCGTAGGACATCAGGCCGCCTTCGACGGTGTAGCTCCTGGCGTCGTAGACCGCCGGCAGCCGGAGCCGCACCGCCTCGCGCAGCAGCGCTTCGCGATCGGCGCCGACGAGGCCCGGCGGCACCGCGATCAAGCCGCCGTCCGGCTCGGACGCGAATTTGCCCAAGACGTGCTCGATCTCGGCGAGGTTGCGAAGCGGGATCCTGACCGCCGCCACGCCGAGCATCGCCGCCGCGGCCTCGATGGCGGCAAACCAGCCTTCGCTGGTGCCGATGTCGGGAATAAAGACGATTGCGACCCGGGCGACGCGCGGGGCCGCCTCCTTGAGCAGCTCCAGCCATTTGCCGCCGATCGAATAGAACATGTTGGTGACCCCGGTGATGTTGCCCTCGGGATGGGCGAGGCTCGTCACCAGGCTGTTGAGGATGGGGTCGCCGACGCCGGCGAACACGATTGGAATGGTGTGGGTCTGCTGTTGCAGCGCCCGCGCCGCCAGGACGCTCCTGACCACGATCACGTCGGGAGCGCTCTTCACCAGCTCCTCGGCATGCATGCGGATTCGGCTGGGATCGCTGTCGAACCGGATGTCGATCCGCACATTGCGGCCTTCGGTCCAGCCCAGCTCCTTCAATCCCTGGCGCAGCCCGGCCGCCTGGGCCTGGGAGCCCCGGCTGTCCTCGTCGCCATAGATCAAAACGCCGATCCGCCGCACCCGCTCGGCCGATTGGGCGCGCACCAGCAGCGGCCGGGCAAGCATGGTCCCAAGCGCAGTGCCGAGCACCGCGATGCATTTGCGTCGCCGCATATCAGGCGTCATCCAACCCTCCGGCGGTATCCCCCGTAACAAAGTCACGACGTCGCCAACTGGCCGGCCGTTTCGCACATTATGCCGGCCGCACTATACCAGCAGGTGTGGAAATGCCGAAGCTCGCGACGATGATATGCCCGCAACGCGATGCCCGCGCCGTCCACCGTGTGGAGGGCGCGGGCATCGGACGCGAACGGGAACGCGGAAGCCGAGATCATATGGGCGGTCTAGCGGACCGTGCTGTCCGCGGTCCGCAGTCCCGGAAGCGCGGGGCGCTCGGCTGTCTCTATCCGGGCGAGCAGTTGCAGGCTCTGCTCGAGGCTCGCGGCGTAATCTCCGCCGTCCTTGGCCAGGCGGCGGCGAATTTCGATTGCCTCGCGGATCGCGGCGAGCGCGCCTACGCTGTCTCCGGCCTCGCTCAGGCGAGCGGACAGCTCGTGCAGGTTCGCCGCCAGGTGAGGCGGGAAATGGTCGGTGCTTACCCGCAAGAGGAGGCGATTGATCTCCGTCGCTTTGCGGCTCGCCGCAAGCGCGCCCGCCTGGTCGCCGGCCGCGCTGAGCTGCTCCGACTGCTTCATGAGGTTCGCCGCCAGCGGCGGCATGAAATGTCCCTGGCTGAGCGCGGCGGCCGCAACGGCCGACGTCAGCGCGATGAAGGCCGCCGCATAGACTGCGGTGCGGACGAAACCGACAGGCTTTGCCCCGGCGGCGCGATTGGTGCAGGTGGAAGCGGTGGTCTGGGTGCGAGCGAGATTGGTCATGATGGTTTCCCCTGGTCTGGGATGAGTGGTTGCACTCACCGGTGATCGACGGTCACCATGATGTCCGCACCGCTTTCGACCGTAAATCAGCCAGGGGTCCTCATACCGCGGCACGATCGAGACCGGCGCGGATGGAAAAATTTATTGGTTCTCAATAGCTTTCAAGCAATGCGGGGCGGCGACTCGGGCATCCTCAGGTCCCAGGACTGAAGTCTGGCCGCAGCTATCCCCAGGGTTGCCGACCCGCCTAGCACCGCGAACGGCGATGCGGTACTTTAGTCCCGGTACTTAAGTATTGATTGCAGGCCGAACGGCAGAACGAGACCACGCCATCATGAAGATTCTGGTGGTCGACGATCACGCCCTGATCCGCGAGGCGATGCGCGGCGCCCTCAGGGAGCTGGACGCCGAGGCGGTGATCCTCGAAGCGTCCGACAGCCGCGAAACCATGGGTGTCATCGCGGCGCATGCCGACCTCGAACTGATCCTGCTCGATCTCACGCTGCCCGACCGCGACGGCTTCGGCGTGCTCACGGAGCTTCGCGAGCGCTACCCGGCCATCTCGGTGGTCGTCATGTCCGCGCTCCAGGATCGCGACACCGTGGTCAAGGCGCTCGACCTCGGCGCGCTCGGGTTCATTCCGAAATCCGCGCAGCGCAAGGTCATGATCAGCGCCCTGCAGCTGGTCCTGTCCGGCGGCGTGTATATCCCCCCGCAAGCCCTGTCCCAGGCGGCGCCGCCGCCATCGTCGCAGACGCCGCCTCCCGCGGCCCCCGCGGTCGGCCGGCCGGCGCTGTCGCCCGGCGACCTCGGCCTGACCGGGCGGCAGGTCGATGTGCTCGCCCTGATGATGCAGGGCAAGAGCAACAAGGCGATCTGCCGCGTGCTCGACCTCGCCGAGCCCACCGTGAAGAACCACGTCACCGCCATCCTCAAGGCGTTGAAGGTGACCAACCGCACCGAGGCGGTGATCGCCGTCGGCGAGATGAAATGGGAATTGCCGCCGGTCGCAGGGGCGTAGGGTTGCCGCAGCAGAGCAGGCGCCCTTGATAGTAAGGCACTGGCTCGGCGCGGAGACCTTCATCACCTTCGACAAAAAAGCCGCGAAGCTGGTGGAAACACAAGGCGGGTCGGTTCGGCTGCTGTCGTAGGGCTACTGCCGTAGGGCTACTGCCGTAGAAGGAGATCGGGCCAGCGCCTCCCCGGCTCGAGGCTGAGTGCCTAATTTTTTCGCGTGTCTGATTTGCACCGGCCGGCACAAAAGATCGGCGTGCCGCTTTTTTCCTCTTCGCAACGCAGCATGGATTTGTCACAAATGACGTAGCCTTTCGTCACACTTCCCCGACGCGAGGCCCTGTAACCGGGACCCCAGCCGGCCTCCCGACGGCGGCTGGGGTTTCTGTTCAGCCTCGGTTGGCGGCCCTGAAGCGCCAGCGCGGCACGCACGCGTGTCATCGGCGGCCTTGAAGTCGGTACGTCTTCGATCACAAGGGAGCGTCGCCATGTTCGGCCAGCGTCGTCTAGCCCGTGACGGGGACCGCGAGCTACCGTTCGTTCCACCTCGCTGGGCGTCCGAGTTGAATTTCGGCGCGATCTGCCTGGTGGGACTGGCGGCGCTTGCGGTTGCCGTCAGTCTGATATTTTCCGAAGCCCGGTTCATGCCGGCAGAGTTCTTGGTCAGCCCGTAGCGGGACGCGAAGCAGGTCGCCGGCCTCGACCTGGATCGCGAGCGCGACGCGCTGGAATGGATCGAATCGGTCTCCGCGTTCGACGCAGATGCGGCGCGGTGATCTGGTGACCGTCGCCGCGACCGGTGACTATGGCAAAGCCCCATCCGGCGGTCATCGTGCAAACAGACGCCTTTCCGGAGAACCGCGCTTAACCCCTCGGGGCGCCGACGGGCGCCGCGCCGGAGCCGCCAGCCAAGAGGTCGTCCGCAAACGCCGGGCCGCCGCAAAAACAGCTGGAATCACGAATTTCTCTATTCCGCGTTTTCCATTGGCCGCTGTTTGATGCAGGCTTCGGTGACCGGACGGTTGGTTCGCCGCAGGCCGATCCAGGCATCGACTTCTGCTTGGTCGAAACCCGACTCGCGGCGTTCGCCCACCTGCATCAACGGACGGCGGATCAGCAGCGGGTCTACGATCATCAGAGCGAGTGCAGCTTCTCCCGTGAGTGCGCTGAACTTGATCTCGCCGGATTTCACGCGGGGAGACGAGGAATTGAACCAATCCCGTAGCGGTTTCGAGCCGAAGAACGGCCGCAGGGTTGCGGCGGTCCAGAGCTCGGTAAGCAGGTTTCGAACATCGAGCTCGTGTCCGGACGCAATCAGAAGCGCCTTCTGGCGCGCGTTGCCGCCGCATCCCGGCTTTTCGTAGAAAACAATCTTCGCCATCTCCGGGTATATCCCATTGTCGCCGTTACATGAGGTATGGACCGGGCACGGCTTCCATCATCACCCGCCGCGAAGCGTGAAGGCGGATCGCTTTCATGGTGGCTTCCGCGATCGCGCGGCCGCGTTCGTCGGTGCCGGTCCAGCTTGCGTTCCGCCCGCGCGCGTCGATTTCGAGGAGCTTCACGCCGGCAGGCACCGAGGTCGAGTCACGGACGATTCCGCGAACGATGCCGTCCATGGGCGCATGCACGGGCACGCCGTCCAGGTGGCCGAGCACGAACCCCCTGAAGATGCGCATGCCGATCTCGATCGGCGTGTGCCAGCGGCCCGTGCGATCCGAATAAACGAACCGCTCGGCACCCACGCCTCCGAGCGAGCGCGCCATGCCGTCCGCAGGATCGGTCCGCCCGCAGCTCACGACGGTGCCGTTCTTGGCGGGGCGTGTCTCCACGGCAATGTCGCAGTTGACGCCCACCTCGAAGTTCGGACCGAGGCCGATCGTCAACTGAACGATGCCGCGGCAGTCCGGCGTGACCCGATGCTTCTGCATGCGGGCGTCTATCAACATCCGGGGCGAAAAACTCGCGATGAGGTCGGTCAGATGCAGCGGCGTCACGGCGACGCGGCGCGGCTTGCTGAGGACTTTGGCGATCTCCGTCGCCGTCTCCGCGCGCTCGCCTTCGATCATCTCGACGATCGCCTGATCGCCGAACAGCGCATCGTGGAAGGCCATGCCGCGACGGATGACCGGCGGATAGGGATCATGGCTCAGGACGACGCGATGTCCGGCAGCCTTGAGATGCACGGCGACCGCGGATGCGATTTCATTGGTGCCGAGGACGAGAGCGAGTGATGGCGACGGATCGGCGAAGGAGGAGAAGCGGCTGTCGCTCATTGTCTGTCCTTATCGAAACGGCATCGCCCACCCAGCATGTCCCGTGCCAACGTTTCGGCTACAAAAAGACAATGAAATCAACATGTATGGCCTCCGGGCGGCGAAGGTCAGTGTCGGATTTGTGATCGGCAATGTCGCAGACCTGACAAGCTCGGTGGGAGTGACGCGAATGCCGCGTTTGTCTGCACAACTCCACCGGGGCAACGGCAAGCGCCGTGCCGAGCGCGGTCCGAGAGCGCGACGGCATGCCTGGACGCAATGTGAGCGGCAGCGGTCCGAGAAGTCACGTCAAGCGCGTGGCACGGCTCATTTGAGCGTGCCGAGCCGCACGAAATTGACGGGCTTTTTGGCCCGCGCCGCGGCATCCTTCAAGACCTTGAACACGCGATAGAACGAGATACGAATGGGTCACCCTGCCGTGCTCTCTTCAAAAAGAAAGAGCGGCGGGACGGAAGCCCGCAGCTCATCAAGAACAATCGGCTTTCCGTCCGGCCGCAAGCCGAACCGGACTATTTCGACAAATGGTCCTGGAGCCCGTCGTGAACGTCGAACACGATCTTGCCTTCGCGCCACGCGAAGCCGGCGGCGGGGTCCTGGCATCGAATGCCCTGCTCGGAGATCAACCGGTCGCAGAGCATGACGCAGATCGCCTCCAGCGGCGCGCTGGTGTCGTTCTCCTCGGTCATGCGATCGATCGAGGTTTCGCCCAATTCTTCGTCATCGAGGATATGCACGATGAAGATTTCTTCGTGGCCGTGGATGCCGTGCGCGGTGACCCGGAAGGTCTCGCCCTTGTAGGAGAATTCGCGTACCATGTTTCCCGCCCGCTGCTCGTTTGTTTGTCGTTGAAAGAAAAACGCGCGGTCTTTAAGCATGTGCCAAATTCAAGGTCAAGTTTCTGTCACATATCCGTTCGCAAAAATACGAAAACACCTCTTGCTGCGAAGGCGCGAGCTGGCAGGCTCTTTGCCAAAAGGTTTTGTCGGTTTTCATACAAAGGATTTCATTCTCACAAAATCAAATAGAAACGTACTCCCAGGCGCTCGGCAGCCCCGCCGATCAGCCGAACTTGAACAGAACCCCATAGCCGCCCCGCGGATAACTCCATTCGATATCCCCGGTCGGCTCGCCGATGATCCGGCAGGTGCCGCATTCGACGCAGCCGTCGACGGTAATCTCGACTTGGCCTTCGTCGTTGCGCTCGTAGCACCGCGCCGGGCACGCGGTGAGCAAGGCGAGCAGCGCCGGCGAAGGCACCGTGTGAGGCCGCACCTTGATATGCGCCTTGCCGGCGTCGACCCGATACCGGTTCTGATAGAGTTTGTCCTCGACACGGACGGAAACCTCGGTCGCTGCCATTTCAATCTCCCAATTTTGCGATCGCGGCCTCACCGACCCGACCGTCGAACAATGCCTCTCAGCGCCATGCCCTCGCGAACCGGAATGCGTCCCCCAGGAGACCGGACCAGGAGCGCGCGGTGACAAAGGACTTCAGCGTGATTTTTTCCTTGTCGACTTTCGGCGTACCGTCGACGCGCACGAAATTCTGCATCGCCTTCGATACCAGCTGCGGATATGTCAGGAAGAAATTCTGCGACTGGGTATGCAGCAGCGCCGGCATATCCTTGTACTTCTTGAGGTCCTTCATGACGAATGACTTGTCTATCATCGTCTTGTAGAGCGCCAGATTGTCAGCCGTCATGGGATCGCGCCGCGACTTGACCTGGAAGATCGCTTCGCCGGCGATCCGGCCGGACATCATGGCGAGGTTCGAGCCCTCGCGGTGAATGGCGTTGTTGAGCTGCGCGGCGTCGCCGACCACGACCCATCCGTCGCCGTAGAGCTGCGGGATCGCCTTGTATCCGCCCTCGGGAATGAGATGGGCCGAATACTCCTTGACTTCGGCCCCCTCGATGAGCGGGGCCACCGAGGGATGGTGCTTGAACCGCTCGATCAGCTGGTAGGGCGTCTCGCCGGTCTTCTGGAAGTCGGAGACGAGGCAGCCGATGCCGAGCGAGATGCATTCCCGGTTGGCGTAGATGAATCCCATGCCGGTCATCCCACGCGAGATGGTCCCTGCCGCCTCGATGACGGTCCCTTCGTCGCCCTTGAGGTTGAAGCGCGCCTCGATCGTCTCCCGCGGCAGGAAATGCATCTCCTTGACGGCGAGCGCGACATTTTCAGGCTTGGGTATCTCGCGCAGATGGGCGCGCGTGCCGAGCAGACCGCTGACGCCCTCGGCGAGCACGACCACGTCGGCGTGCACCTCGCCGCCGCGGCGATCGGTGCGCACGCCGATCACCTTGCCGCGCCCATCTTTCACCAGTTCCGTCACCGTGGTCTCGCAGATGACGAGCGCGCCTGCCTCCTGCACCCTCCCGGAGAACCATTTGTCGAATGGCGCGCGGATGATGGTGTAGCGGTTGGGCCGCTCTTCGTTGAAATCGTCGGAGCGATAGTGCAGCCCGACATGGGAACGATCGTCCATCATCCAGAACCGCTGCTCGACCACGTGACGCTCCAGCGGCGCGTCGTCGCGGAAATCGGGCACCAGCTTTTCCAGCATGTCGGAATAGAGGATCGCACCCTGCACGTTCTTCGATCCGGCATATTCACCGCGCTCGAGCTGCAGCACCTTGAGGCCGCGCTCGGCCATGGTGATGGCGGCGGCATTGCCGGCCATGCCGGCCCCGATCACGATCGCGTCGAATTTTTCTTCGATCATCGTGGCCTCGCTAGCTCGCCAGCCGGTCGCGCGCATGGGGCGACAGCCGCGCGCGGAAGGCTTCGGTCAGCGCCGGCAGCAGCCGGATCGCGTCGGCGACGATGCCGACATGGGCAAAGCCGAAGATCGGCGCGTTCTTGTCGGTGTTGATGGCGACGATCAGGTCGGCGCCCTCGACCCCGACCCGGTGCTGGATCGCCCCGGAGATGCCGGCGGCAATGTAGAGCCGTGGCCGGATGGTCTTTCCGGTCTGCCCGATCTGGCGGTCGGACGCGACCCAGCCTTTCTGCACCAGCGGGCGCGAGCAGCCATATTCGGCGCCCAGCACGCCGGCGAGCCGGCGCACCAGCTGGAAGTTCTCGGGCGACCCGAGGCCGACCCCGCCCGCGACCACGACATCGGCATAAGCAAGGTTCGACTTCGCCGAGTCGCGATCCGGCACGAAGGTGAGCACCTTGGTCACGATGTCGGCTTCGACGATGCCGACCGGATGTTCGATGACGCGCCCAGGCGCTCGCTCGACCCATTCCGGCATCGGCAGGACGCGGGGGCGCACGGTCGCCATCTGGGGGCGATAGTTGAGCGTGTAGATCGTGCACAGCAGCGAGCCGCCGAAGGTCGGACGCGTGGCCGCCAGCGAGCCGTCGGCGTCGACATCGAGACCCGTGCAGTCGGCAGTGAGGCCGGTGAGCAGCGTCGTCGCCACCGCGCCGGCGAGGTCGCGGCCGAGGGTGGTCGCGCCCAGCAGCAGGATTTCGGGCTTATAGGTATTGACGAGGTCGGTCAGCACCCTGGTGTAGGACTCGTTGCGGTAGTCGGAGAGAACGTCGTCGCCGGCCAGGTAGGCGAGATCGGCCCCGTAGCCGAAGGCATCCACGGCGATGCGACGTGTCACCGCGCCGGCCGGTCCGAGCACGACCGCTGCGAGCTCGACCCCGAGCTTGTCGGCGAGCTTGCGGCCGACACCCATCAACTCCCACGACACCGGGTGGACTTGGCCCCGTTCCAACTCAACGAACACCCAGACGTGCTTGTAGGCCTTGAAGTGCTCCGGCAGCTCCTTCTTGGCAGCGGCGCGGGCGGGAGCTTTTGTCGGTTCGCTCATCGGAGCCCTCAGAAACCGCGCGCCAGCGCGACCAGCTCGGATTCGAGCTTCGGCTGGCGCCTGAACATCTCGTCGATGAGCGCATCGGCCGGCGGCCGCGGGCCGAGCTCGATCAACGCCGCCTTCTCGGTGCGCGGGCTCGGTGCAAAGACACGCTTGACGATCGTGGGCGAGCCCCGCAGGCCGCACTTCGAAATGTCCTCGATGCCCGCATCCTGAGCATTCCATTTCACGATCGTGGCGCGCGCGGCGTGCAGCGCGTCGGACAGCGAGCCGCGGCGGATTTCGTTGGTGGCTTCGAGCATCGTGATGAGACACGGCAGCGCGCTGCGCAGGACCTGAATGCCGCCTTCCGAGCGCCGCTCCACCTCGACGCTGCGCGCCGCGGGGTCGAGTGTTACGATCTGCGCCACATAGGTGAGCTGGAGCAGGCCGAGACGCTTGGCGATGCCGGGCCCGACCTGGGCGGTATCGCCGTCGATCGTCTGCTTGCCCGTGAATACCAGATCCGGCACGCCATAGGCCGCGCCGATCTTGCGGATGGCGGTAGCGAGCGCGTAGGTCGTCGCCAACGTATCGGCGCCGGCGAAGGTGCGGTCCGTGAGCAGCACCGCACGATCGATCCCGAATGCCAGCGCCTTGCGCAGGCTATCCTCGGCCGAGGCCGGCCCCATGGTGAGGACGGTGACCTCGCCGCCGAACTTGTCGCGCAGGCGCAGCGCCTCCTCGAGCGCGAACAGGTCGTAAGGGTTGACGATCGTCGGCACCCCCTGGCGCATGATCGTATTGGTCACGGGATGGACGCGAATCTGCGCCGAATCCGGAACCTGCTTGATGCATACGACGATGTGCATGGCGTTATCCCGAGCCTTCCTTGTCCGGCTCCGCCATGACAACAGCAAGGGCCGTACCAAGCGCTGGCCGAATCAGATAGCTTCGTCAATTCAACGGATTGATTGAATGTGGCGCCGGTCCGCCGGCGAGATCAGAGGACCGCGGACAGGACAACTCCGACACTTGTCAGGAACACAACAGCGCGACGGCGGACGCAATGCGCGACGGTGCGCGGCTCATTTGAGCGTGCCGAGCCGCACGAAATTGACGGGCTTTTTGGCCGGCGCCACGGCATCCTTCAAGACCTTGAACACGCGCTGGTCGATGGGAGACGACGCGACGAAATCGGCGTAGGCGCGTTCAAGCACGAATTTGCAGCGCTCGGTCACGACGTCGTCGGCGACGCCGTCGAAGTCCTCGCTGGCGAGATACTGCGCCATGCGCCGAAGAATATGCAGGCGCGCCACGCCCAGGATTTTCGGGTCGAAGTCGACGCCGAGCAGGGTGAAAAAATCCTCCGCCGAGGAGGTCTTGTTCAGCTTGTCGAGCACGCCGGACTGCACCGCGGGGCTGGTCATCGCAAATCTCCTTCGAGCATGTTCTGTGCGCGCACGGCCGGGTGTGGCGTGGCATCCCCGTCGTCCCGCACCGGCCGGTTGGCGTCGCGCAGTCGCTGTTGAAGATACGCGAGACGCGCCTCGAGAAACTCGACGCGGTCCAGCACGACGGCAATCGCGTCCCCGACCGGATCCGGCATCAGATGATGGTCGAGGTCGATGCGCCCGGCCAGCCGGCGGCGGTTCGATTCCGGCCGCACCACCCTGGCCGGTATGCCGACCACCGTCACCCCGGGCGGCGTGGCGTCGATCACCACCGAATTCGCGCCAACCCTCGTGCCGCGTCCGATCGTGATGGGGCCGAGAATCTTGGCGCCCGCCCCGACGATGACGCCGTCCTCCAGGGTGGGATGGCGCTTGCCCGGCGACCACGACGTGCCGCCGAGCGTGACGCCGTGATAGAGCGTCACGTCGTTGCCGATCTCAGCGGTCTCGCCGATGACGACGCCGGCACCGTGATCGATGAAGAATCGATGTCCGATCTTCGCCCCCGGATGGATGTCGACATTGGAGACAAAGCGGCCGAGCCACGACAACAGGCGCGCCGGGAAGCGCCAGCCGTCTTGCCACAGGCGATGGGCCAGGCGATGCCAGATCACGGCGTGGACGCCGGGATAGGTCAGCAGAGTCTCCAGTTCGCTGCGCGCCGCGGGGTCGCGCAGGCGGACGCAGCCGATGTCCTCCCGGATCAATCGCCATAGCGACGGCTCCGACGTTTGCTCGACCGTCATCGAATTGCGTGCCGGCACACTTATGAAGTCGAGCATGACAACCTCACGCGCAGTTGGGAAGCGCCCGGTCGCGGACCTCGCGCCAGATCGCCGTCAGCGTCTCGGACGCCACCGAGCCCTTGTGAGTGATCGCGTGTTCGCGCACGCGGGCGAGAATCGCGCGCAACTCGTCCGGGGTCGCCGGCAGATGCAGGTTCGCCAGCGACGCGGTGATCGCCGACAGGCCGGAATGCTTGCCGATGACGAAGTGATGCGACCGGCCGAGCAGCATCGGGTCGAGGGATTGGTAGGTGCGCCGGTCCTTCAGCAGGCCGTCCACATGGATACCGGATTCGTGGGTGAAGACGTGGTCGCCCACGATCGCCTTGTTGAGCGGGACGGCGCGCGCCGCCGCGGCGGCGACGACGGCTGCGACGTTGCCGAGTTCGGTGAGCACCGTTCCTGTCTGGCGGCCGTAGAGCTGCATGAGCGCCACCGCCACCTCTTCGAGCGGCGCATTGCCGGCACGCTCGCCCAGCCCGATCACGGTCACCGAGGCGTGCGAGGCGCCCGCTTTGACGGCGGCGAGCGTGTTGGCGGTCGCGAGCCCGAGATCGTCATGGGCGTGGATCTCAATTTCGAGGTCGGTGATCTTGCGCAGCGCTGTGACGAGCGCGTAGGTCGAAAACGGATCGAGCACGCTGAGCGTATCGGCCACGCGGAAACGGCGGGCGCCCGCCGCCTTGGCGGCGACGACGACTTCGGCGAGGAAGTTGATGTCGGCGCGCGAGGCATCCTCGCCCCCGACCGCCACCGCGAGGCCCTTGCCGCGCGCATAGCCGACGACGCGCGCCACCATGTCGAGCGCCGTCGCGCGGCCGCCGCGCAGCTTTGCCGCGAGTTGCACATCGGAGACCGGCACCGACAGGTTGACCATGGATACGCCGGTCGCGAGCGCCGCGTCCACATCCTCCATGCGCATACGGCACCACGCGATCGTCGTCAGCGGCAGGTCGGCCTCGACGATGGCGCGGATCGCGGCGACTTCCTCACGCCCCATGGCGGGTGTGCCGGCCTCGACCTCGGTAATGCCCGCACGCGCGAGCGCGCGGGCGATGGCGACCTTCTCATCGGCCGTGAAGGCGACGCCCGGCGCCTGCTCGCCGTCGCGCAAGGTCGTGTCGTTAAGCACGATTTGCGAGTTGGGACCGGCCACGAGAGAGTACTCCGGTGTTGCGGTTCGTCGGTCTGGCATTCCGTGGCCTGTCTGAGCAACCCGCGTGCCATCCTCCGAATCCGCACTAAGCCCATGAATGGCCGATCATTTATCCGACGCCGCTGATTGTCGGAATTGCGACAGCGTCGCAAATGTGACGCCTGGAGCGGTGTCGACCATGTCGTAACTGCGAGAAACTCCACCTCAGCCGCCCCGCCAAATGACCCCAGCGGCAGGCTCGGCATCACGATATGTCGCGTTGTCGACCTTTTGGGTGCGTGACGCTCCTCCAGTTCACGGAATGGAAATTGCAGCGGCCGTTCCGGCCGCATGACAGGTCGTTCCTGGCGCGTCGGAGCACGTGGCTCGCAAAACTCCAGCGAGGATGAGATGCAGATCGGTGTAGAAACATCAAAGGCCGTCGACCAGCGGCGTGTGTTCGTCGTCGACGACGACGAGATCACGCGTGCAGCCCTGCAGTTCATGTTGCACGATGAAATCGAAACCCATGAACTTCTAAATCCCGAGGAGGCCTATGAAAAAGGGGTGGGCTGGCTCGCGCCCCACGTCGTCCTGCTCGGTGTTTCATTCCTGAAGGACCGCGGCGTCGGGCTGATCGGTGAGTTGAAGGCGAAGTTCCCCGGCGTTCGCGTCCTCATCGTCTGTGCGAAGGCCGACGAATCGACCGCCGTGGAGGGCTTGAAGGCCGGCGCCCACGGCGCCCTCGTCAAACCGCTGACGCTCGAGGCCGTCCGCAAGAAAGTAGACACGATCCTGGGCCGGGGCGGTGCCGCACCGTTGGTCCAGCTCGGCGTTATGAAATAAGACGTGCCGTCGTGGCCACCGCAGCAGCAACGCAGGCTCTCAGCCCCGCCGAAGTTGCCCTCGCCTATCATGCCCGCACGAAACACACACTCGAACGTTATGCGGCCGGCCCCGAGACGCTCGATTGGGACGCGCAGCCCAATCCATTCCGGGAATTCGCGGGCTGCGAGCGAACGCCGCTGGCGCTGACGGCCGACCGGCTCGGCACCAGCCTCGCGCAGGTCTGTGCGCGGGGCGGCGTCGTTCCGGTGCCGCTGACGCTCGCCTCGGTGGGCACGCTGATGGAGCTTTCCATGGGGCTCTCGGCGTGGAAGGAGTACGGACCTGACCGTTGGGCGCTGCGCTGCAATCCGTCGAGCGGTAATTTGCATCCGACCGAAGCCTACGTATTTTCCGGCAACGTGCCCGGCCTCGTTGATGGGCTACATCACTATGTGAGCCGCGACCACGCGCTGGAACAGCGATGCCGAACCGCCGGGAACCCGGAAGCACCGGCGCGCCTGTGGATCGGTCTTTCCTCGGTGCATTGGCGGGAGGCCTGGAAATACGGCGAGCGCGCATTCCGCTATTGCCAGCTGGATATCGGCCACGCCCTCGGCGCGTTGCGCTACGCTGCGGCGGCGCTCGGGTGGTCCGTGACAGTGGTCAATGGGATCGCAGACGCCGCGCTCGCAGGGCTGATGGGCCTGGATCGTGCCGAGGATTATTCAGGCGTAGAGCGCGAAGATGCAGATCTCCTGATCGCGATCGATCCTCATCCGGCGGCGGATTCAGGCGCGACGACCGACCTACCCGACGCCTTCGAGACGCGGATCGGCCAATGGGCGGGGCGCGCGAACCTCCTCGATCCGCACCCGTTCTATCGCTGGCCCGTGATCGATCAAGTAAGCCGGGCAACGCAAGGGCACAACAATGGTACGCGGTCCGACATCGTCGATTATCCGCCGCCGCGTCAAACGCCCGAAGTTCGAGCCGCCGACATCATTCTGGGGCGGCGCAGCGCACAGCGCTTCGACAGCAAGTTCACCATGAGCGCCGATGTCTTCTATCGCCTTCTGGATGGCCTGCTGGCACGGCCCATCACCCCCTGGGACGTCTGGAGCTTCGTGCCGCGCCTCCATCCCATCCTCTTCGTCCATCGGGTGGAAGGGCTCGAACCCGGGTTTTATGCGCTGCCTCGCTACCCAGGAATAATACGGTCGTTGCGCGAGACGCTTCGCCCGGATTTTTCGTGGCAGACCGTCGAAAGCGCGCCCGCTCACCTTCCCTTCTTCAAGCTGTTGCCGGCCGACTGCCGCTCCATCGCCAGGACCGTGAGCTGCCACCAATGGATCGCGAGCGACGGATGTTTCTCGCTCAGTATGCTGAGCGAGTTCGAGCCTATCGTCGCGGCGAACCCCTGGCGTTACCGCCAGTTGCATTGGGAAGCAGGGCTCCTCGGGCATGTCCTCTATCTCGAGGCCGAAGCTGCCGGCCTGCGGGGAACCGGGATCGGCTGCTACTTCGATGACGCCCTGCACAGCCTGCTCGGAATAAGGACCATGCAGTTTCAGGCGCTCTACAACTTCACGGTCGGGCGTCCGCTGCCGGACGACCGCATCATGACATTGCCTGCTTATCCGGGCCTGCGGAAGCAACGACTCGACGGAGCGAGAGCATGAGACAGCGCCAAGAATTCCGGCGGATCGGCGTCGACGAGGCCGAGGGCGTAGTCAGCCGCAATGACGTGCTCGTGCTCGACGTTCGCGACGCCAAATCCTTCGGCAAGGCTCATATGGATGGCGCGCTGCACGTCTCTACCGCCAACCTTTCCGACGTCATCGATGGTACCGCAAAGAGCAGGCCGATTCTGATCTACTGCTATCACGGCGATGCAAGCCGCGAATACGCGCGGATTTTCGGCGATTTCGGATTTTCCGAGGTCTACAGCCTCGATGGCGGATACGAGGCTTGGAGCACCAGGCCGCGCGCGAAGGACGACGCAAAGCTCGACGAAACCTTGCAGCAATGGCTCGCCGCGCAGGGATTTTCGCCCGACGCCAATGCCGTCATCGCCAACGACACCACTCCCTTGATGAAGGCGAGCCACCAAGGGCAAGGCGCCACCGTCCGCATGCTGATCGCGGCGGGCGCGCGGCTGGACGCGAGAAATGCTGACGGCAACAACGCATTGTGGCTCGCCTGCGTCGGCGACCACCTCGAAGTCATCGACATTCTCGTGGAGGCGGGAATCGACATCGACAATCGAAACGACAATGGCGCGACACCCCTGATGTATGGCGCCTCATCCGGCAAGGCCGGCGTCGTCGAACGCTTGCTGGCGAAGGGGGCCGATACCGCGCCGGAAACGCTGGACGGATTTTCGGCCCTCGACCTCGCATCAACGGTCGAATGCCTCGCGCTGCTCCGCCTTGTGAGCCTCGCGGGGAGCAAAACCAGACCGGTGGATGCGAGTGCGAGAACCGCCCCGCCACAAGCTTGATGTCCTTCGTCTTGAGCTGGTTCCGCCGCTTGCAATCCGATCGCCTGGGCGGGGATCTACATCAAGCCCAGCTCCAGCTTGACTTCCTCCGACATCCTCGACTTGTCCCACGGCGGATCGAAGACGAGGTTCACCTTGACTTTCGCGACACCCTCAACCCCCCGCACGGCCTTCTCGACCCACCCCAGGATTTCGCCGGCAACGGGACAACCGGGCGCGGTGAGCGTCATGTCGATCTCGACGTGCCCCTCATCCCCCAGCTCGATCCTGTAGATGAGCCCGAGATCGTAGATGTTCACCGGTATCTCAGGATCGAGCACCGTGCGCAGCGCCGCGACGACGGCATCGGTCCTGGTCTCGCGGTCCCACGCAAATGACATCTGCTCGTCCTCGGTTGTCATGGGGGAACCGACATCCATCAATGTTTCGGTATCTCGGTTGAATTCTTGGTACATGTCTCGGCACATGTCAGATTTCCGACGTTGAAATCAAAACGACGTGGGGGCGAGCCGACAGCTCGCAGGGAGGCAGCAGCCCGTGCATCCCCGCGATTTTGTCTGTATTCCAAGCCCTTGCATCGAACACCGCACGACCCGTCACGATCTCGGCTCCACATGGCAACGGCGCTCCAGCGCGTCCCAAACGGACTTGTGCAAACGAGATGCCATCGCCTGCGCGGCTCAGCCAACGCCTTCAGCCAGCGCGGCGACGACCGGCCATCCGACGGCGCCCGTGGGGTCCAATTGCTTCAGCCTCGCGAGAATTTGGTTGGCGTAGTCCGGGTTGTTTTGCCGCAGGTGGATGAAGGCAAGCGCCTTCAACGTATAGAGCGCGAAGCGGCCGGCGCCCTCGGGCAACCCGGCTTGGGGCCGCCATTCGCGCCAATCCAAATGCCATCCCGCCTGGCTAGCCGCCTCCTTGAGGCCGCTCTCGGCCACGGCCTGCGCCTCGTCGAGATTGCCCTGGTAGGTGTGAATCTTGTAGAGGCAAAAATAGATCGGAAGCTCGCGCGGAGCCGCCGCGAGGGCCTGCCGAAACAGCCGGTCCGCACGCGCGTGATCATGACGATAGGCCGCCACACCCTGCTGGAGCAGGGCATTGATCGCTTCGGGGAGGTCGCCGAAGTTGATGGCGTCGGGCTCTGAAAGCAAGGCGCTCATCCGGGATCTGGAAGGTTCCGAGCAGGTTGCGGCGTCCGCCCGAAACAATCTTACTTGTGCCGACGATAAGGGATCATCATTCGTCGTCCGATACCGCCCGGTCAGCAAAAGCTAGGCCGCAAGTGACGAGGGAAAATACCGGGCCGGCGAACCGCTCCGGCGGCCGGTGTCATGTTTCAGACCCAAACGGCCCCTGGCCGCGTCATTTCCGAAACACGGCGGGTGCCGCATGTCGCAAGCACGACACTCGAAGCGCGCGCATTCCGGATCAGGGCTGGGTATTCACCATTTGTTTTGTTGGTTTCGACCTTGCATAGGAGCCGTCGTGGCATCGGGAGCGGCAGCAATGGCAATGGTCGGATCGGAAATAGAGCGTCTCCTCAAGCAGGCCTTTCCGGGGGCCCAGGTCATCGTCGTAGATCTGGCGGGCGACGGCGATCATTTTGGCGCGCGTATCATGTCGGAAGCATTCAAAGGCAAGAGCCGGATACAGCAGCACAAGATGGTCTACGAGGCGCTCCAGGGGCAGATGGGCGGCGCCCTCCACGCTCTCGCACTCGAAACATCGACACCGATGTGACTGGACCGACCTTTGCATCTCGGGCTGCCGAACCGACCAGATCTTGGAGGAAGAGTTAATGACCAATGCAACGGCCGAGCGCATCAAAGGCATTGTCGGAGGGAGCGATGTCGTGCTTTTCATGAAGGGTATCCCGGCAGCCCCTCAATGCGGCTTTTCCGCCGCGGTGGTCCAGATCCTCTCCCAGCTCGCCGTGCCGTTCAAAAGCGTGGATGTG
>Ga0302326_10007800_pt1 | contig 23731 bp, 15 predicted proteins | sample Palsa_T0_3_FD_202264 | JGI IMG/M metagenome (GOLD analysis project Ga0302326, IMG submission 202264) | Peat permafrost microbial communities from Stordalen Mire near Abisko, Sweden - Palsa_T0_3 | ecosystem: Environmental > Terrestrial > Soil > Palsa > Peat permafrost | place: Sweden: Abisko... | reverse complement strand
CACCGTCGCGGCTTGCACGCGGCGCGCCTGCAATGATCCGGAAGGGTCATACGACAGCAGCACGATGAAGTCATTGGCCGTCTGGTTGACGTAGGCCATGTCGTCGAGCAGCGTCGAGTAGAAGCTCAGCAGCGTTCCGTTGTCCCACGGAGCACCCTCGGCGACGAGGCCGGTCACGTTCGATGGGTTGTTGAGCAGGGGGAACGTGGTGGGCAGGTTTGGATTCACGTTGAGGCCGTTATCCACCTGCAGGAACGGTGAGCCGTCGGAATGCGTGAGCGCTGCCGCCATCTGCTCGTGGGCAGCCAGCAGCGCGCTGTTACTCGTGACCTCTTCGCTCGACGTGAAACCCGTGCCATAGAACTGGTCGTTCAAGCTTGCGTCCGTGTCGTCGGTCATCAGGCCGTCGTACGAGTCGTAGTTGGTCCCGACGTAGTTCTGGAACCAGGCGTCGACGGCCGGGTTGGCCTGATTCAACATGTTGCCGCCGCCATATGCAGAGACGGCCAGACGATGTGCCTCGTCCGTATACCCGGGCTGATGCAGCCACCAGTTCTCCTGCGCGCTCGACGCGATCGGCACGCTGCCCTGGGCGTAGATGTCGTTGGCATCGAGATATTGCACAGCCGTGCAGTACGTCACGCCCGGCGCGTGACAGTCGCTGAGCGCCTTGGTTGCGTTCGGGCCGCAGTTGCTCTCGGCGTAGGTCACCCACTGTTGCACCAGTGACGCACTCGCGCCGGAGCCACCGTTGCATCCGTCATCGTATGCCCAGGTCTCGATGTGGGTGGGCACGGGACCTGTGCTGGGAGCAGGGTTGGTGCCCGTGGGCGGGTTCGTGGTGCCGGTCGGCGACTTCGTGTTTCCCTTGGACGGCTTCCGCTTTCCCTTGGACGGCTTCCGCTTTCCCTTGGACGGCTTCCGCTTTCCCTTGGACGGCTTCCGCTTTCCCTTGGCCGGCTTCCGCTTCTTCCCGGTCGGCTTCGCCTCGTACGCCGAGGGCTTCCCTTTTCCCCCAGTGACCTTGGTCACGCGGGGGGCGTTCAGTCCGCGAGGCGAGACGCCGGCGTGGCGAGTACGTCCTGCCGCGCAGTGCTTGCTGGTGCTCCTCCGTCCGGCACCTCGAGTGCGGTGGCTGGTCACCGGGCATCGTTGCCGGCTTGTCCGGACGCGGTGATGGTGAGCGATCTTCGCGACCGGATGCGCGGTTGCAACCGCAGACATTGGTCCGGCAAATGCACAGATGGCCACACCCGTGAGCGCAATGCCAATACGTTTCCCCATGGCGGGAAATTTCGGACCCCGCCACCCGGTGGATAAGCCATGAGCGCCGAGACGGACAAACGTCCGCTCAAGCGAGTTGCCATGGGTTTACGACAAACGTCTAGGCGATTAATCGATCGTCGGCGGCGAGTCGCTCGCGACGCCACGGCTGCGCAAGATGACGACGACCGTCAAGGCGAGGATGCGCAGATCGAACGCGAGCGACCAGTTGCGGATGTAGTAGTTATCCCACTCGACACGATCCGCGATCGAGGTTTGGCCACGCAGGCCGTTCACCTGCGCCCAGCCGGTGATGCCGGACTTCACACGGTGGCGCTGCTCGTAGCCGTACACGTCGCGCGTGAACCGCTCCACGAACTCGGGCCGCTCGGGTCGCGGACCCACGAGGCTCATGTCACCGCGCAGCACGTTGAACAGCTGGGGCAGCTCATCCAGCGACGTCCAGCGCAGCCAGCGCCCGACGGTCGTGCGTCGATCAGCGGCCTCCACGCCGCCCGGGGCGACGCCATCGGGGAGCACGAACTTCTCGTCGTCTTCGGACTCGCGGACCATAGTGCGGAACTTGAACATCTCGAACGTCTTCCCGTCCCGCCCGACTCGGCGCTGACGGAACAGGATCGGACCCGGTGAGCTGGCGCGGACAAGGATGGCGATGATCCCGAGGAGCGGCGCGTTCACGATCAGCGCCAGCAGCGCCAGGCCACGATCGAGTGCGTGCTTGGTCGCGAACTGCCAGCCCTTCGGGCTGATCGATCGCAACGTCAGCAGCGGCATCCCTCCGACCCGATCGAGCGCGACACGTTCGTTCATCGACTCGAACAGACGCGGTACCAGCGAGACATCGAGGCCCAGATGCTCGCACTGCCGGACCAAAGCGACGTTCGCGTGGTCGGGCTGGGAAGAGAACGCGAGGATCACGTGGCGGGCGCCGGTCCGGCGCACGACCTGCGCGAGTTGATCGGTCGTGCCGAGCGTCGGCAGCCGGCGGGCGCTGTCCGGATCGCTCGAGCTCCGCCAGTCGACGTCGAGGAAGCCGACCGGACGGAGACCGTATTCGGGTCTTCCGAGCAGCCGCTGGGCGACATTCTCGCCGACCACCCCGGAGCCGACGATCAGGGTCGGACGGGCGAGCGCTCCAGTCCGGCGCGCGTAGCGACGCAATGAGATCAGCACCGCGCGCCACACGCCGAGGTAAACCAGCGCGAACAGCCACAGGCGGACCGCGATCGCGATCGGGTGCCCGCCGCCGGCGATCTCGTCGACCGCGATCATCAGCATCGCGGCGACCGACACGCCACCGAGCACCTCGGCAGCGACGTCGATGACCGAAACCTCGAGCCGGGGCACCGGCCAGCGCCGGAACCGGGCGAGGCAGACCACGATCAGCGGATACAGCATCGCGAGCCACCAGTCGCGGACTCCGACGTGGGCCCGGCCGGCCCCGAGCACGGCCGCTACCGACGCCACGTAGAGCAGCACCAGATCGATCACGACGCCGAACTCGGAGACATCGGCGAAGTCGAGCAGGCGTTCGAGCAGGCGCGGGCGGGCGGGCACCGCCTGGATCCCGCTCGTCTCCTGGAGGGCGGGCGGTCTCACTGCCGGGTTGAGCGCCGGCGGAGGCGTCATCGTGTTGGCCCGGTGTTGCACACCGATGTCCCACTCAGACGGCGTCGGATGATTGGCACCGCGTCGGATTGAATCGCTCCCGTGCCTGCAACCAAGGTCTCACCCCGCCTCCAGGGTCCCCTGGCGACCTTCGTGTCGCTAGGGTCGAGGCTGCTGTAGATAACACGCCACATTCTACCCTGATCGGGAGACAAACTAATAGGCCACGGCCGAAGATGCATTCCCGGCATCGACCAGGTCAGCGCCCCGACCGGCGCCGTCGCTGGGGCGGACGCTCAGCGCTCCGATTTCGCCCCGACGCCCGGTGAGACGACGGACAGCGAGGGTGCGAAAGTCGGCTCGGGATCGCGAGCCATCCTCGCACCGAGCGCGCGGAACCCGGTGGCGTCGGCGAGCGCCGCCAGGGGCGGTCCATAGCGCAGCGAGCCTCGCCAGGCGCCGAGCCCGTGCCCGAAGTGCATCACGGACAGAACCACCGGAACGAGCGCCGCCTCGGCCGGAGGGGCTCCCTCGACCGCAGCTCGCACGCCGGCGGAAGCGATCGTCGCCGCGTACACCGTCAGCGCGCCCGCCGCCAGACGGCGAACCGGTCGTGGGGACGCAAACGTTGCGGCCGACGCAGCGACGAGGGCCGGCGCGAGCAGATGCGAACGCCTCAGCGTCTTGGGATGCTGCAGCGCCGTCTTCATGCGGTACTCGCCGTATTCGAGGTACTGCCGCCAAAGCGCGCGGAGGGAGTCACGCGGCGAGTACTGTGCGGCCATCGCGGGCAGACAGATCAGCCGCTCACCGCGAGCCAGGAAGCGCCCGGCGAGCTCGGAGTCCTGATTTCGTAGCCAGCGCTCGTCCCAGCCCCCGTACTCGGTCAGCGTCGCACGCTCCCAGATGCCGCAGAAGACGCCCGAGTCGAGCTCGCGCTCAGGTCCCGAGAGCTGCGCGGCGGAGATCCATCGCCGTCCGCCTCCGCGCCCGAGCGGCGTCTCGAGGGCGATCGCGACCGCGTTCGAGACTCGTCCACGCCCGACCGCCATCTGAGGACCGCTGACCCAGCGTGTGTCGCCGCTCCTGAGGCGTCCGACGCCGCGCAAGAGATAGTCGTCCGGGAACCTCGCGTGCGCGTCCATGCGCGCCACCCAGCGTCCACGCGCGTTACCGAGCCCGACGTTGAGCCCGCTCGGTGTCGCTCCGCGAGGGTTCCTCAGCAGTCGTATGCGGTCATCGCCGGCCGCCAGCTCGGCGATGATCTCGGGTGTGCGGTCGGTCGATCCTCCGTCGACCAGCAAGAACTCGAGCGAGCCGGGAAAGCGCTGGCGTCGCATCGCCGCCACAGCCTCGGCGATGTGCTGCTCCTCGTTCAGGACGGGCACCAGTATCGAGCAGGCCACCCGCGAATCGGAGGCGGCGGAGCCATCGGGTGATACCGCGGTGGGCCGCCCATCTTCCCCCGGCACGGCCCCGTGCCGTTCTTGCGGTGTGTGCCTCAGAACCGTGCCATAGTACGCTCGATGCCATCATCGACGAGTTCTCGCGGCGCCCGCGAACCCGGATACTACGCCGACGGACAGACGTTCGTTCGGTATTACCGGGTCCTTCGCGAGAACCTGTGGCTGGTCGCCCTGTGCGCCGTTGTCGCCCTCGCGGCCGCCGTCGTGTACGTGGAGGTGGCACCTCGCAAGTACCAGGCAGAGGCACTGCTCGAGGCGCAGCCGTCCTCGCCCGACGATCCGGTGCTCTCCCAGCTCCCGGTCCAGCACCAATCAGGCGATCCGACCACGGACATCCTCACGGCTTCGAGCCTGGTTACGACCAACGAGGTAGCGAACGCGGTGATCGGCTACCTGCATCTGCGCAACACCTCCCCGGGAGCGCTGCTCGCCGAGGTTCAGGCCACTCCGGTCGGGCAGAGCACGCTGGTGGCAGTGCAGGCCGCGGCGTCGACGCCGCAGCTGGCACGCAGGCTCGCCAACGCGTTCGTCACGGAGCGGATCGCCACCAGCACGGCGGTCATGCATCACGCCCTGGCGGTGATCATCCCGAGCCTCCGGGCACGGTTGGCCGCGATCCCACCGGCGGAGCGGGACGGACCCGGCACCCTCGGCGATGAGCTGATCGAGATGGAGAGCTACCAGACCGAAAACGACCCGACGCTCGGGATCGCTCAGCTCGCGTCGCTCCCATCGGCCCCATACACACCGAAGGTGAAGCTCTCCCTCGCCGCCGGCTTGCTCGCCGGTCTGCTGCTCGGAGTTGGCGCCGCGTTCGGCTTCAATGCACTCGATCCGCGGCTACGCCGTGAGGAGCAGCTTCGCTCGATGATGGGCGCGCCGATACTGGCCCGGATTCCGCGTGAGCCGGTGCAGAAGAATCGCCGGCCGCTACTACCGGCGGAGCTGTCTTTCGTTTCGCACGAGGGCTACCGCAGGCTCCGCACCACGCTCGCATCGCGCAGTACGGGCGGCGTCGCGCGATCCTTCCTGGTCACGGGCTCCTCACCGTCCGAGGGCAAGACGACAACGGCGATCAACCTCGCGTTCGCGCTCGCCCAGAGCGGGGTCCGCGTGATCCTGATCGAAGCCGATCTGCGCCGACCGACGATCGCGGGATCGCTCCGACTGCAGCCCAATTTCGGCACCGCCGAGGTCCTGACCGGCGAGGTTGAGCTCGCCGACGCGCTCCTCCAGGTGACGATGGTCGACGCGACGCTCCAGGTACTGGCAGCCGCGCGGGCCGGCGACGACCTCGCGGAGAGCTTGTCGTACTCAGTCGCTCGCGACCTGATCGCGGATGCGAAGGAGCTCGCGGACTTCGTCGTCATCGACTCGCCGCCGTTGACGGCCGTGGTCGACGCCCTGCCACTGGCCCAGTTCGCAGACGAGGTGCTGGTCGTAGCCCGACTCGGTCGGTCGCGGCTCAATAAGCTCGAGGACCTGGTCGAGCTCCTCGCCCAGCAGGGAGCAGCCGTGACCGGCGTCGTGCTGGTTGGCCAGGCCCCGACAGGCGGGTCGACTTACTACTACGCGGGCGAGGACGGCGCCGTTCCACGGGACCGGAGCAGAGGCCAGCGGGCCGGTTCGGAGCGTTCCGGGACCGCCGGGTCGGAACGTTCGGGGGCCGCCGGGTCGGAACGTTCGGGGACCCGTTCGACTCGCTTCTAGCGCGGGCCTCCGCGATGCTGAACCTCGCGAGCCCTCGAGCGCGACCGGCTTCGGCAGCGGCGTGAGTCGCCTTCGCATTCTCTTCCTGATCGACAGCGTCTCCGAATACGGGGGCGCGGAGCGGTTCACGGTGGGACTTGCAACACACCTGCCGCGTGACCGCTTCGAGGTGTGGATCTGCTCGACCCGCATCGGGGAGCCCACCACCGTGGCCGCGCTCAACCGGGCGGGCGTGATGCACATTAGCTGTGGCCGAAGGGCGAAGTGGGACGTCCACCGCCTCCGCACCCTGGTCGCTCTGCTCAGACGTCAGCGGTTCGATGTCGTGCACTCACACAAGTTCGGTTCGAACGTGTGGGGCACGATCTTCGCCCGCGCATGCCACGTCCCGGTGGTGATCGCCCACGAGCACAATTGGTCGTATTCGGGCAATCCGCTTCGGATCTGGATCGACCGCCTCGTGATCGCCCGACTAGCTGACCGTTTCATCGCAGTTTCGCAGGCGAATCGCGAGAGAATGCTCACGATCGAGCGGATTCCAGCCGACAAAATCGTCGTGCTCCCAACCGCCTACATCCCCCACGCGGTCACCACAGACACCGACATCCGCTCTGAGCTCGGCCTGGCGCGCGAGGTGCGAGTGATAACGACCGCGGCGGTCCTGCGAGCGGAGAAAGCGCTCGAGGTACTGATCGAGGCGCACGCCCAGGTGGCGCGTCGCATCAGCCAGACCCACCTCGTGATCTGTGGGGAGGGTCCATGTCTGGGTGACCTCGAGCAGCGGGTCGCCGAACTTGGAACCGGCGAGCTCGTCCACTTCCTCGGACGACGCGACGACGTTGGCTCAATCCTGCGCGCTTCCGATGTCTGTGCCTTGTCCTCGGACTGGGAGGGCATGCCCCTGTTCGTCTTCGAGTGCATGGCCGCCGGTGCTGCTCTGGTAGCCACGAACGTCGGCGGCGTGCCGGAGGTCGTCGAGGATGGCAGCACCGGTCTGCTTGTTCCCCCTCGCGATCCAGCTGCGCTCGCCGATGCGCTTGTCAGCCTGCTCACCGACCCGGCCTACCGGCACCAGCTTGCGTCCGCGGCAGCCAGGCGGATTGACGAGTTCACAATCGAGTCCGTCGCAGCGCGGTTCGCGAGTCTCTACGAGGAGCTGATGCAGGAGGCGCGCCACATGGGCCTCGCGCCGGCGGTCGCTGTCGGCCCATGAGCGACGTGCTCGTCATCTGCTACCACGCGCTCAGTCCGACCTGGGAGTCAGAACTGGCGCTGAAGCCCGAGAGCTTCGAGTACCAGGTGCGCTATTTGCTCGACCGTGGCTGGCATCCCACGACCTTCGCCGACGCCGTGCTCGAGCCACCTGCCGCCCAGACCCTGGCGATCACGTTCGATGATGCGTTCGCCTCGGTGAAGCGGTACGCCGCGCCCGTGCTCGCGCGGCTCGGCGTGCCTGCCACGCTGTTCGCGCCAACGGCCTTCCTAGACGGTGGACAGCTGAGGTGGCCCGGCCTCGATCGGTGGCGGAACACCCCCGACGAGAGCGAGCTCGCTGCGCTGACCTGGGACGACCTCCGTGAGCTCGCAGGGATCGGTTGGGAGATCGGCTCACACACCCGAACACATCCGCGGCTCACAGAGGTCCCGCCGCCGGAGCTCGAGCGGGAGCTCGGCGAGTCTCGCGACGAATGCACCCGCGCGGTCGGGGTCGAGTGCCGCAGCATCGCCTATCCGTACGGCGACGTCGACGCGCGTGTCGCCGACGTAGCCCGCCAGCTCGGCTACAGCGCCGGTGCCTCACTCTCGAGTCGCCTGGAGCGGCTCGGCCCGTACCGCCATCCCAGAGTCGCGATCTACCACGAGGACGCTGCCTGGCGGTTCCGGCTCAAGGCGGCCCGACCGGTCCGCGATCTGCGCGCGTCGAAGCTGTGGCCGATGAGGTCGCCGGCGCCGCCCGGCTCGGGCGACGCGGCTCCTAGCTGAGCAGAGCTGCGTCGTCGGCCGGGACGGACGTCGTGCCGGCGTTGAACGGCGCGCCCTTGAGATTGACGGTGCCGCCGGATTGGACGTCGCCGCCGTTCATCGTGATCTCGGAGCTGTACGTCTGCGTGAGCCACGAAGACTTGACCGTCACCGGCGAACCGGTCGTGTTGACGATCGTCGCGCAGTCGCCGAACAGGGTGCCGCGGTTGTAGCAGGCGCCGAACTCGCGCCGGTATACACCGGGCGCTACTTGTAGGTTGTTGTGGCCGCCGGTGCTGCAGCTGACGCCTGTCGCTGCGAAGCATCCGGCGCCGCCGGGCTCACTCATTGTTTGGACGGCGTCGGTCGGGACGATGCCCTCTTCCGGCCAGACGGCCAGGTTGCCGCTGTTGGTCTCGAGGTCTGACCAGCTGACGGTGTGCCCGGCGGCGTAGCCGAGCAGTGTCGTGGCTGCTTGGACGCGGCGGGACTGCGTGGAGCCTGAGGTGTCGTATGAGAGCAGCACGATGAAGTCATCATTGGTGTGGTCGACGTAGGCCATCTCGTCGAGCAGTGAGCCGTAGAACGGGGTGAGCGTGCCGTCATCTTCGGGGGCGCCTTCTGTGATCAGGCCCGTGACGCTGGAGGGGTTGTTCAGCATCGAGAACGGCGGCGTCAGGCTCGGGTTCGGGCTCAGACCGTTATCGATCTGCGTGAACGGCGTGCCGTCGCTCCGCGTCATCGCCGCGGCCATCTGCTCGTGCGCGGCTGCGAGACCGGTGTCGCTGGTGATCTCGTCGCTGGTGGTGTATCCGGTTCCGTAGAGCTCTTGGCTGAGGCTCTCCGGTGAGTCGTCCATCATCAGCGCGGGGTAGGAGTTGTAGGCCTCCGCGTAGTTCTTGAACCAGGCATCAACGGCGGGGTTGGCCTGATTGAGGATGTTCCCGCCGCCGTACCCGGACGTAGTCAGACGATGCGCGGAATCGGTAGACCCGGGCTCATGAAGCCACCAGTTCTCCTGCGCGCTCAAGAGGATCGGGACGCTGCCGACGCCGTAGATGTGATTGGTGTCGAGATACTCGACCGCGGTGCAGTACGTCACACCGGACGCGTTGCAGTCATCGAGCGCCTTGGTATCGAGCGACCCGCAGTTGCTTTCCGCGTACGTCAGCCATGACTGCACCAACCCGGCGGACGCGCCGGTCCCGCCGTTGCAACCGTCGTCGAAGCTCCATGTTTCGATATGTGTCGCGTCGATGTTCGCAGGTGCGTTTGTCGCCGCGTTGTCCTGGCCGCCCGAGCTGCCAGGTGCTCCCACGACCGCAACCTTGACGGCGACACGCCGGCGTGTACGACGTACGCGAGCGCGCCGGGCGTGAACCACGCGTACGCTGGTGGTTGCCGCTACGTCGATGGTGTATCTGCCGAGTGGCGTCGACGACCTCGTCCGCAGGATGAGGGTCGAGGAGACCCCTTGCTTTACGGTCGTGGGACGGAACGTTGCGGTGGCACCTGATGGAACGCCAGTCGCACGGAAGGTGACGAGCCGCGTGGTGCTTGCAACACGCTTCGTGGCAATGGTACGAATCGTGTCCTTCACAGTGTTTCCACGCGATACGGACAGAGTGGCTGAAGAGGTTCGAACCGATGAGCTGCTCACCTTACTTACGTGGGCTTGGGGCGCAGCGGCGAGCGAGACAGCCGGACTGGCGGCGATGGCGAGTCCGGCGATCGCCGCGACGCGTCGGACGCGCCGGCGCGCGGGGCTCGGGTTGCCGGCATGGTGCACGTCTCCGGTGCCACCACGGTGCTGATCGTCGCGCGTAACCCGACGCATAGACGTGCCGTTGAAGAGGTCCATGTCTCACCTATCGGCGCTCCTGGTAGCGCCGGCGCATGTACGTGTCTGCCGCTGTAACAAACGTCCAACTCGGCTCCCGCTCGAGTTAGCCCGCAGTACACTCATCAACAGCTGGAGCGTCATAGTGAAGGTTGGGTTTGTGTAACTTTGGATAGGAATCCGACCCCCAACGGACGCAATCGTGGACTAGACGCCGTGTCCACATTTTCTGGACACCGGCATCGGCGCCCCGAAGGGCTACGGGCTTGGCTCGCGCGCGATCCGGGGGACTGCGGCTACAGCCGCGTCCAGGGCAGGCGGTGCGCGAGGAGCCGGTTGCGCGGGACGATCATCCTAAAGACGACCTTGCTTGCGAACGCGCGGCGCCGGCACCAGACCGAGCCCGCGTAGGCTTCCCAGCGCTCGCGGGCCGGGGCGAACTCTGGACGCGAGGCGAGCAGGTCCAGCGCGGCGAGCTGGACGATGTGGAGGTCGTGGTAGAACGAGCTCGCGACGCCACGAAGCGGGTGCGGATAGAGGCTGTAGAGCGACCACCAGCCGGTGTCAAACCGGTGTAGGTTCGCGGCGACCGAGTCGACGCCCTCGACGAATGCCGCGCTCGCAGCGGCGTCGTCGAGCGCGATGCCGACATCGCGAAAGCCCCAGACCGCGAAGATCGCGCCGTTGAGCACGAACGAAGGGCGAGCGGTCGGGTATTCCTCTGGCCACGGACGGCCGCCGAGCTGGGCGCAGACCCCGCCATCCTCCCGTGGAAGCAGGAGGGGTCGCAGCGCTCTCCTGGCGGCGTCGGCGAACGCGGCGTCGCCGACGGCGCCGTGCAGTCGCACGAGCAGGCTCGCTGCCTCTCCTTGTGCCAATCCGCAGCGCCATGGAGCGGGCAGCGGGAAGGTGTGCGCGAACGGCTCGCGGTGCAGCCAGGATCCATCGGGCTCCTGCTCGGTGACCAGGAACTCGCCCACCGCCCGCGCGGCGGCGAGCCAGCGCTCCCCCTCGCCGGCGAGCCAGCGCTCGTGCGCGCCGAGCCCGTACTGAGCTGCGGCCACGTACCGCGGCCCGACGGCGACCTCCGGCGGCGGCCAGTTCGTCGTGCGGGCCTTCACGCGCAGATCGATCGGATATCCGCGCACGCCGTCCCGGTCGATCGCCGGGCCGAGCGGCAGGAAGAAGCTCTTCGCGCTCGAGAGTACGCCGGCACGGCTGCGCCGCGATTCTCCCGCGACACGCGCCGCGCCGCTCATCGTGCTGGGACGTATGAGTAGGCCATCACCGGGCGCTTGAATATGGCAGAGAGCCGCGGATCGGGCGTGCTCGGTGGCTAGTCTGTCGGCCATGGCCAGCCCTTTCTTCAGCGTGCTGGTCACCGCATACAACCGGGCCGACCACGCCGAGCGCTGCGTGCGCAGCTGCATGCAGCAGACGTATGAGGACTTCGAGATCGTCGTCGTCGACGACGGTTCGACCGACGGGACCGCGGCGGCGCTGGCCGATCTCGGGGAGCCGCGTCTACGCGTCGTCCGCCACAAGGAGAACCGCGGGATCTCGCCGGCGCGTGCGACCGCCGTCGAGCATGCTCGAGGCGACTGGCTCGTGATGCTCGACTCCGACTGGACGCTGCTGCCGCACTCCCTCGATCGGCTCCACACGCTGATCGAGCGGCTACCGCAAGGCATCCGCATCATCCGCAGCCGCCTGCGGTCCGATGATGGCCACATCGACCCGGGGGTCTGGCCGGCCTCGTCGGGCGAGGTCGCGATCACTGACTACCATGGCCGCCTCCTGTGGCTCGAGGCGGTCGCCGTCGCGAACGCGAGCTCCGACGCGGGCCACTGCATGCACCGCTCCGTGTTCGAGACTACGAAGTACTTCACCGACCGCCGGGGCGCGATGGAAACGCTGTGGGAGCTGAACCTCGCCCGACGGGAGTCAAGCCTATGGGCTCCCGACATCCTCGGTTTGCAACACACCGACGCGTCCGACAGCCACACCCGCGGCGCGGATGCGAGCCGCCTGATCCCGCGGCTGCTCGCCGAGGCGCCCGACGGGCTATGGATGGCGGAGACGATGCTCGCGGAGCATGGGGCCGAGCTCGCCCGCCACGCCCCGCACTACCGTCGCTGGCTGTTAGAGAATGCGGCAGTGCACGCCTTCCTTGCCCGTGACCGGATCGCGGGAATCCGGCACACCTGGGCCGCGGTGCGGGCGGGCTCCGTTGACGCCCACGTGTGGGCCACGCTCGTGCTCGGCATCGCGGGTCCGAAACCGCTCGCCTACGCGAAGCTCGCCCGCCGCCGGGGGCGGGCGGGGCTGCGCACCACCCAGTCATGACGCGGCTGATCAATCGGTGAGAGGCATGCGACACCGGCCGCGCGATGACGTGTCGAGTCCGGCAGCGACCGTCTCGAGCCCCGACGGTGGTCTGGCTGATCCAGGCGCGGTCCGAAACACGCTGCTGCAGTTCGCCAGCCAGCTCGCAACCGCCGCCTTCACCAGCGTTCTCACGCTGTACCTGGTCCGGGCGCTCGGCGCGTCTGGCTACGGCGTGTATGCGCTCGCGGTCAGCGTGGGCGCGCTGTTGCTGCTCCCGGCGGGACTAGGCCTCCCGTGGGCGGTCGGGCGGTTCCTCGCCGACCACCGAGCCGACACCGACCAGGCACGTGCGATCCTGATCATGGGTCTGAAGCTCCAGATCCCGGCGGCGGTCGTGGCCAGCGTAGGGCTGTTTGCGGCGTCTGGGGCGGTGGCGAGCGGGTACGGGGACCCACGGCTCGTGTGGCCATTGCGCTGGGTGGCCTTGTCCCTGATCGGCCAGGCGCTGTTCGGTTTCCTCACGTCGATGGCGCAGTCGGTTCGACGTGTCGCAGTCGGCCTGTGGATGGTCGTGGTCGAAAGCGCGGTTGAAACCTCGGCGAGCATCACGCTCGTGCTCGCCGGCGCCGGGGCAGCGGGGGCGGCACTCGGCAAGGCGATCGGCTACAGCGTCGCGGCCACGATTGGCGTCTTCCTGACGCTGCGCCTGCTCGGAGGCGCGCGCCGGCGCAGCTTGGTTCCCGCCCCGGTAGGGCTCCGGACGCTCACCAGCTACGCCGGTGCGATGTTCGTCGTCGACCTCACATGGAGCGCCATCTCGCAGGTGGACGTCCTCCTGATCGGAGCGCTGCTCAGCTCGGCGGCGGTCGGAAGCTTCAGCGCGGTCCTGCGGATCATGACCGTGCTGGGCTATCTCGGCCTCGCCGTCGCGGGCGGTATCGCCCCTCGCCTATCGCTTGGCGCGGGCTCGCCCGACACGCGAGCGTTCGCCGAGGCGGCCCGGTATCTGATCATCGTGCAGGGCCTGATGATCGCTCCCACCGTCATCTGGGCCGCACCGATCGTGGGGCTGCTGCTGGGGCCTGGGTATCGGGGCTCCGCCGAGATCATGAGGGTGTTGAGCGTGGCGTATTTCGTGGGTGCACCCGCCGCGCTGTTCTCGGTCGCGGTGACCTACCTCGGCGAGGCACGCCGCCGAGTCGCGATCATGCTCGGCACGCTCACGCTGGGCCTGATCGCGACCTATGTCCTGCTTCGGGCCGTCGGCCTCGTCGGCGCCGCGATCGCGGACGACATCGTGTCGGTCGTCTACGTGTCAGCGCACGTCTGGATCTGCAGCCGCATGATCACGCTGGATCTGAGGCGCTTGGCCTGGAGCTCCTTGCGGACGTTGATCGCTGCCGGCGCGATGATGCTTCCGATGCTGGCGGTGGGCACCAGCCACCTGTCCGTGGCAGGGTGGATCGGCGGCCTGTGTGCGGGTGGTACCGCCTACGGGGCTGTACTGCTCCTGACCCGCGAGCTTTCCGTCACTGAGCTGCGCGGCCTCCCCGCCCGGCTCAGGACAGGGTCTCGCGGAGGAAACGCGTGAGGCTCGGAGGCCAGACAGTGGACGCGGCACGGGTCCGCGGCGCATCCCGCGAGGCCCTGTTCGCTGTGGCGAGATTCCTGCACCGCCTTCCCTACTTCCGTGGGCGTAACCGGCTGTTCACGATCACGCTCCGTCTGGCCCAGCGGCTGGGACCGCCCGTCGTAGTCGAGGTCGACGGCTTCTCAGTTCAACTGGACCTCCGGGACGGACTGTGCCGTGGTGTCTGGGCGGAACGAGCCTTCCCGCAGGGAGAGACGCTGAAGGCACTCTGCGAGCCCGGCGATGTCGTCATAGACGTGGGAGCCAACATCGGCTACATGGCGCTGATCGCCGCGCGTGCCGTCGGTCCCGGGGGACGCGTCGTCGCGATCGAGCCCGCGCCACGATCGTTCGCATTGCTCGAGGTGAACATTGCGCGCAACTTCCCCGGTCGGATCATCGCCGTGCCCACCGCATGCGACGAGACCGACGGGATCGCCACGCTGTTCGTATCGGAGTACAGCGACGAGCACAATTCCCTGCGACCGGAGCCGGTTCTGGGGGGAGCCCACAAGGAGGTCGTCCCGGTGCGCTCGCTGCGCTCCCTCTGTCGCGAGTTACACGTTACCCCCGACGTCGTCAAGATCGACGTGGAAGGTGCGGAGTGGCGTGTACTGAAGGGTCTGCTCGACGACGACGCGCGGCGCCCACGGACGCTCCTGGTCGAGGGATATGAGCCCAATGCCCGGGGATTCGGCTACCGGCCGTCCGCTATGTGCGCGTGGCTGCGCGACCGTGGCTATCACCTGTCACTGAGCCGGGACAGCGAGCGGTTCGGTTACTCCGATATGCGCGCCGACGGACCCTTGCTCCACGATGTCGTCGCACTCCAGTCCGAGCGCGGCGAGCGTCACCAGCCGCGGCCGGCTCGTGCTTGAAAGGAGCGCGGAGCCGCCCTGCGCGCGCTCGCGCCGTCGACGAACTCCAGGTACCACAGCTCGAGCATCAGCAGCGCCCACAGCCCTCGCGTGTGGTCTTCGCCGTCGCGATGCCTCTGGATCAGTCGCTCGACGGACCTTGGCTCGAGGATGCCGCGGTGACGGCAGGCGTCGCTCAGTAGCGTGTCGGCGGTCAGCTCCGATAGCTCGCCGCGCAGCCACCCTGCGATCGGCGCCGTGAACCCCATCTTCGGGCGCTTGAACCGTTCTGGCGGGAGGTGGCGGGCCAACGCATCAGCGAGCAACCGCTTACGCTCGGTGTGGCGCTGCTTGAAGCGGCACGGCAGGCGCGCCGTCCACTCGACGAGCCGGTAGTCGAGCAGCGGCGCCCTTGCCTCCAGCGAGCTCGCCATCGTCGCGATGTCCATCTTCACCAGCAGCTGGTCTGGAAGCGACCGCGCCGTGTCGACGGCCAGCGCCCGGTCAAGCGGGTCGACTGCACGTCCAGGGGGAGAGTAGGGCGCCGCCGCCCGCACTGACGGCGCGACAGCGTGGCGTTCCCGCGGACCCATCACGGCCGTCCATTCGGCGTAACGCTCGCCTGGCTCGAGCGAAACCGAGCGGAGGAAGCGATATAGCTTGTGACGGGTGGACATCGGGTGCGCGAGCTCGCCGCCGAGCCCGCCGGCGTGCGTGCCCGCGGCGCGCCGCGCCGCTGCCGGCAGGTGGTCGAGTTTTGCGGCGAGCCGTGCGGCCTGGTGTCGGTAGTAGCCCCCGAAGAGCTCGTCTCCTCCTTCGCCCGTGAGCGCAACCGTGATCCGCTCGCGCGCGATGCGCGCGAGGTAGAAGCTGGGGACGGCTGAGGAGTCCGCGAACGGCTCGCCGTAGTGGTGCACGATCTGAGTCAGCAGCTCGACCAGATCTCCCGGATCCATCATCGCGTCGTGGTGGATGCTCCCGAAATGCTCAGCGACCTGGCGAGCATGTGCGCGCTCGTCGTAACGACTGTCCGGGAAGCCGATCGAGAAAGTCTCGACCGAAGCCGCTCCGGCTGCCACCATCTGCGCCAGCACATAGCTCGAATCGATTCCACCGCTGAGAAACAGCCCAAGCGGAACGTCAGAGATCAATCTCGCCTTTACCGCGAGACGCGTGCGCTCCTCGAACTGTTCGAGCGCCTCACCGTAGGAGAGCCGATGCTTGGGCTCAAAGTCGAGTGACCAATAGCGGTGCTTCTCCACCTCACCCGTCGACCTCCACGTCATCCATGTACCGGGCTCGAGTTTGGTTACCCCACGCAAGATCGATCTCGGCGAGGGTACGTATCCGTACTGCAGGTACTCCCCCAGCGCATCAGGATCGACGTCTCGGCCGATGCGCTCATCCATCAGCAGCGCAGCCAGCTCCGAGGCGAAGGTCAAAGAGCCATTCTGGTGCTGAGCCACGAACAGCGGTTTCTTTCCGAGCCGGTCGCGCGCCAGTACGAGCATCTGCTCGGCCGAGTCCCACAGCGCGAAGGCAAACATGCCGTCCAGCTCTTCGATGAAGCGTATCCCGAACTGTTCGTATGCGTGGACAATCACCTCGCCATCGGTTCGTGAGGTGAATTTGTGTCCGGCACGTTCGAGCCGGTCACGAAGCGCCGCGTATCCGTAGATCTCGCCGTTGAAGACCGCATGCACGGTGGCGCGCTCATTCTCGTACGGCTGCTGTCCGCCGGCAACGTCGATGATCGCAAGACGGCGAATTGCCAGTGCGACGCGAGCGTCCTCGTAGAGCCCGGCTTCGTCCGGACCCCGGTGCGCCAAGGCGGTCGACATTGCGTCGAGCAATGCCCTGCGGTCCGCGACGGCACCAGCAGCGCCGGCGATACCGCACATCAGGCCGGTGCGCCTGACCTGAGAGCTGCAGCCGGGTCAGCGCGGCGTGAAGCGAGCGTCCCGAGACGGCCGGGGAACTGAAATGGCCGTGGCGCTGGCACGGCAGCAATCCTACGCGTGTCCGACGCGGCCGCGCGCGAGCGGCGCGCCTACCGTGAGCGCACCGACCGCCGCATACACCATCAACATCGGCCTCGCCGGCAGCGTATAGCGCGCCTCGACGTGGAAGATCAGCTGGGTGAGCGTCAGGCAAGCGGCGACCAACCACAACGGCCAGTCGTCGAGCAGCTGCCGGCGGCGGACCGCAAGGCCGATCAGACCGGCTACCACCAGGAGTACGTATTGAAGTTGCGCCACGCGACGCCATGCAGTGCTCGCACTCGCCGGTGGATCCTGATCCGCGGTTGCCCACAGATAGACGAGCAGCTTCGGAACGCGTTCCAGGATCGTCGCGAGAGAGATCATCTTGAACAGCCTCAGGGCGTCGGAGCGCTCCTGACTGTCGACCTGAACCTGGCGCCGTGCATCTACGTACTTGACGGTAGCCTGAATGCCCTGCTTGGCCGCGGCGGGGACGCCAACCAGCCTGCCGACCTGTGCGTCCCACAGGTTCGAGTTCGTGAACCCCGCAGACACGAGACCGTCGTACTGGTCGGCCGAAGCGAGCAATGACACGCCACCGGACGCTTCCATCGGTACCAGCGATCCTCCGGTCACCGACGCGTCCCGGATGATCCACGGCACGAGTGGGATCAGAAGTGCTGCCGACAACGTCGCGACAGCAGTCGTCCGCTTCGCAAGGCTCGACGGGGACCGCCGGCCCAGCAGGAGGACCAAGACGATCGGCACTGCCAGCAAGGCACAATCAGGCCGGACGAACGTGACCGCCGCCAGCACGAGCCCGAGTGCCGCGTAGATCCCCGCTCCCTCGGCCCGGCGCGCGCGCAGCAGCAGAAGTACCGCGGCGCACAGCAGGCAGCCGGTGAGGTCTTCGGTCAGGAACTCGGTCGCGTAGCCGAGGAACGGAAGGTAGGTGGCGCAAAGGACGGCCGCGAAGTTGCCGACAGCCGGGCCGGCGACTTCTCGGCCGATCACTCCGACCAGGATCGCCATCACGGCGAGGACGCCGAACTGCGTGGCCTGCACCACGATCGCGTGGCGCCCGCCGATCCATTCGAGCGCGGCGAGGAAAGCCGGGTAGCCCGGTGACCTCACCACCCCCGGGTAGTAGGGCGCGATCGGCGATTCTGAGAAGACGCCGTGGTGGAGCAGGTTGAACGCGTAGCGCTGGTACTCCGCGCCGTCTCCGTTGCCCACCGCCGTTGACCAGGGGGTCGGCAGGATGATCAGCACGACCAGCGCCTCCGCGAGCACGATCAGCAGGATCCAGCACCACCACGGGAGGGTCGAGAGGCGTTTCCGCACGTCAGGCGGCGGCTTGATGCGCCGGTACGCCGCGTTCTTGCGCTTCCGTGCGACGCGCAAGCGCCAGTAGCGCGGGGCACAACGCGAGTGGGATCCACAGATACTTCGCGTACTCCCCCGAGACGAACAGGTTGGATGTCAGCAGGGCGACCAGTGCCCATAGGACAGCCCGTGAGATCAGCTCCATCTGGTCGTCCCCTAATCGCTCGAAGATCCACGTCGCACGCACCACCGCGCGGATGCAGCAACCGAGCACGGCGAGCAGCGTGAGCAGTCCTGGGATGCCCAGGTCGGTCAGGGCCTCGAGGAAGGCATTGTGTGCGACCCTGGGAACAACGATGATGTAGGTCGCGGCGATCGCGCCCGGCTGATTCAGGTATTGGCCCTCGACGAGGATGAAGTTGTCGTTGCCGACGCCGAGCACAGGGTGGTCGTCGACGATCCGCCAGGCGACCGCCCAGATGCTCGAGCGTCCCGAGGTGTCCGCGCTCGTCACCCGTTCGCGCGAGGTGAGCGGAGCGAGCACGAAGTAGTAGCCACAGGTGGCCAGGACCCCGACCACGAGCAATCTTCTCGCCTGCACGCGCCACCGCCCACCGAAGATGACCGCGGCGACCATCGCGGCGCCCAAGGCCAGCAGTGCCTCGCGCGAGAGAGTGTCCACGAGGCCGGCGAACATGATGAACACGCCGATCGCGGCGACGAGCCTGAGGCGGGCCGAGTCTCTGACCACGCCCGCCATCGCGATCAGCATCGGGATCGTCGCCGCGAGCACCGTGCCCTCGGCGTTCGGATCACCGAACGACCCGGTCTGACGGCCGGCCGCGTGCGACGCGGGATCGAGGAACCCGTAGACACACGAGAACACGGCACCGGCGATGAACGCCGTCACAACCCAGATCACGTGCTTGCGCTCGCGAACGGCGGCGAACATGATCGGGAACAGGCTCATGTCGAGCGCGTAGCGGCCCGCGCCGGCAAGCGCAGTGCTTGGGCTATAGGCCCAGGCGAAGCTGAGCGCACACCAGCCGAGCATCGCGACCAGGGCGACGACCAGCCCCGGATTCGACCTTGTGAACGAGCCGAGTCCGGCCCTGGGCCGTGTGGCGACGTGCGCCAGCCACGACAGGAACAGAACGACCCCGATCAGCTTTGTGCCGCTGAACGAGCCGCTGCTGCTGAGCAGGTCAAGGAACGACAGGGACGTGAACAAGACGACGCCAACCGTCAGGTCCACGATCACGATGACCGCGAACGTGACGCCACTCGCAGCCAGCAGGCCGTACAGCGGGTCGATGCCGGCGAGCACTCCCGTCACCACGCACGCCAGCGCCAGGCTGGCCAGCCACCACGGGCTCAGCAGATCGATCTGCTCCGGTGCGTGCGTCACGTCAGGTCGCGCCTGTTCGGCACGGGCGGCGCCACGGCCTGGCCGGCCGGCTGTGCGAGCGGCAGTTCCTGCCGAACTCTGGCATCGGGCTACTATGCCACGCCGTCCGGGATCGAACTCCATCCCGCTCCTGGCATCGATCACAGGCTCCGCCCGCGACTGGGCTGTCGCCGTCGCCCGTCCGGCATGATGGCGCCGGTGATGTCCTCGCCGCGCGATCCAGTGCCTGATCCGGGGGCGGAGCTCACGGACTCCACGCCCTCACAGAGGGCCGAGCTGATGGCCTACGCGCCTGCACTGCCCGGGCTCCTCGCCGTTGCCCTGATGGTGCTGTGGGCCGCGAAGGACGGTGGCTACGACGCGGGCACGTGGTATTGGGGGGCCCTGGTGCTGCTCGTCGTGACCGCGCTCACTGCCATCTGGCTCGGTCCCCGGTTGCGAATCTCACCTGGCACCAAGCGGGCGATCGCGTGCTTCGCGCTGTATGTGGCTTGGTCATACCTTTCGATCAGTTGGGCCGGTTCGCCCGGTGACGCACTGCAGGGAAGCAACCGGGCGCTCCTCTACCTACTTGTGTTCACGCTGTTTGCGATCCTCCCGTGGGCTGCAGAGACAGCGCTCGCCGTGCTACTCGCGTTCACGCTCGGGGTGGGCACGATCGCGGTGGTTCTCCTGTTCAGGCTGGCAGGTGCGGATCACGTCACGGCGCTCGTGATCGAGGGTCGCCTCGCCGCGCCGACCGGGTACTTCAACTCGAGCGTGGCGCTGTTCATGATCGGCGCGCTACTGGCGACGTCGCTGGCGGTACGGCGTGAGCTCCCCGGGCTCCTGCGCGGCCTGCTGATCGCGTTCGCGTGCGCCTGCCTGCAGCTCGCAGTCATCGGTCAGAGCCGCGGGTGGCTGTTCACGCTCCCGCTCGTGCTGGTGATTGCCGTGGTGCTGTCACGCAACCGGTTCCGCTTCGCAGCCGCAGCCCTGATCCCCGCGCTTGCGACGGTCGTGCCGGTCCACCGGCTTCTGGGCGTCTTCGAGGGGCACACCCGCACGGCTCTCAACCATGCGGCACAGCGCGCCGGCCAGGCGGCACTGCTGCTCTGCCTCGGGGCGTTCGTGCTCGGCACGGTGCTCGCCTGGGTCGAGCCGCTCCTCCCAACACCGCGGATCTCCGCTCGCGGCCGGCGCGGGCTCGGGGCGTCGCTCGTCGCACTCGTATTCGCGTTCGGCCTCGCCGGTTCATTTGTGGCGACGCACGGCGACCCGGTCGGCTTCGTCAAACGGCAATGGAACGGCTTCAGCCAGCCCGAGACCGGCGACTCCGGATCGCACTTCAACACTGTCGGCAGCGGTCGCTACGACTTCTGGCGAGTTGCGCTCGACGCCACCATCGCCGATCCGATCGGAGGGCTGGGCCAGGACAACTTCGCCGACTACTACATCACCCGACGCCGCTCGAACGAAGAGCCCGCGTGGCCACACAGTCTCGAGATGCGGCTCCTCGCCTGCACCGGACTGGTGGGGTTCGGGCTGTTCGTGGCGTTCCTCGTGTTCGCCCTGAAGGAGAGCGTGCGAGGGGTTCGCGCCGCCGGTGTGCTGGGGCCTGCGGTCTGCGCCGTCGCGCTGCTGCCGCTCGTCGACTGGGTGGTGCACGGATCGGTCGACTGGTTCTGGGAAATGCCGGCGCTGAGCGGACCGGCGCTCGGATTCCTGGGGATGGCGGTGGCGCTCGGCCGGCCACCACCGCCGTCGGCCGTGAGCAACGCCGCTGCCGTGGACGAAGGCGAGGCGGATTTGCAGCCGAGACCGGCGCGCCGCGGCGCGGCGCGGGCGGCGCTCGGGCCGAGCGGGGCGCGGCACGGCGCGGCGGCGCGGGCGGCGCTCGGGCCGAGCGGGGCGCGGCACGGCGCGGCGGCGCGGGCGGCGCTCGGCGGCGTCCTCCTGGTCGCGGCCGCGGTGGTGCTCAGCTTCCCGTATCTATCGGTGCAGGAGGTGGCGATGGCGAGCGCGCTGAGCTCGCGGAATCCTCGCGCCGCGCTCAGCGATTTCGCGCTCGCCGCTCGCCTGAATCCGTTGAGCCCGGATCCGGGACGCCTCGGCGGCACGCTCGCGCTCGATCACGGGCTGTTCGCAGAGGCCGAACAGCGCTACCAGCAGGCGATCGACCGCGAGCAGGGCGGCTGGTACGCATGGTTCGGAAAGGGACTTGCCGCCTCGGCGCTCGGCGATAAGGCGACCGCTGCGCATGCCCTGAGCGTCGCCGCGCAGATCGAAAAGCAGCAGCCGGCGATCCGCGAGGCGCTCGCGCGGGTGGACACAGCGCACCCGATGAAGCCCGTGACCGCACTGCGAGAAATCACGCTCGCGCCGTGACCGCATGCACTTTCTACCGCCGAGCAGGCTCATCCGGCCACGTCCGCGAGCGGACGGACCGAGCCACCGAGATTTGGTTCTTTCCGGAGGGTCGTGTACGATCCTCTTGGGAATTTCCGAAACTTGCCGGGCATCCTCGGGGCTGATCGGCAATACAAATACGGGGAAGAGCTATGAAACGTATTGCACCAGTCATAGTGGGACTGCTTCTCTTGTTGAGCGTCCCGAGTGCTGCTATGGCGAGCTCAACCTGCCAGGCGTACAACCCACAGGACTGCACCCCGGCCAGCGCATCGTTGCCGTTTACCGGCATTGACCTTGTGCTGCTCCTCGGTGGCGGCAGCGTCCTGCTCGGCACCGGACTGGTTGTCCGGTACCTTTCGCGCCGGACTAACTGATCTGACAAAAAGCGCTGTTCTGGCGCCCGTGCCCCCGGTTGAGCAAAGCTGCTCGGCCGGGGGCACGGGCGCTTTTGTTTGGGCGCTTGCGTAGTTCCTCCAAGGGGCTTGGGTAGTCCCATCCAGGGGGGCTTGGGTAGTCCCCTCCAGGGGCGCCTGGGTAGTCCCATCCAGGGGGACCTGGGTAGTCCCCTCCAGGGGCGCCTGCACGAACCCCGGTCCGGGCGGTGGACGTGCCCCCCTTCCGGGCGGTGGACGTTCCCCCCCGTCTGCCCGGTCCGGGCGGTGGACGGGGCCCCCCGTCCGCGCAGTCCGGGCGGTGGACGGGGCCCCCCGTCCGCGCAGTTCGGGCGGCGGTGGACGTGCCCCCCCGCCCCCGCGGTGATCTACCGGCTCAGAAGGACCGCGTCGTCGGCGGGGATCGTCGTCCTGCCCGCGATCATCGTCGCGCCGGCGAGGTTGATCGTGCCGCCGGATTGAACATCGCCGCCGTTCATCGTGATCTCGTGCCGGTATCTACGTGGCAGCCACGAGGTCCGGATCGTGACAGGGTCGCTGTTGGTGTTGACGATCGCGGCACAGCTACCGAATGCGATCCCCTGGTCGTAGCACGTGCCGAATGCGCGCCGGTAGACACCCGGGGTGACTTCGAGGGTGCTGTGGCCGCCTGTGGAACACACAATGCCCGTGCCGGTGAGGCACCCGGCGCCTCCGGGCTCCGTCATCGACTGGAGCGGGTCGGTCGGGAGGATGCCCTCTTCGGGCCAGATCGCAAGGTCGGTGCTGTTGGTGTCGAGATCGGACCAGCTGACGGTATGCCCGGGGCTGTAACCGAGCAATGCGGTCGCCGCCTGCACCCGGCGCGACTGTAGGGAGCCCGCGGTGTCGTATGAAAGCAGCACGACGAAGTCGTCCGCGGTGTGGTCTACGTACGCCATCTCGTCCAGCAGCGAGGAGTAATAGAGCGTGAGCGTCCCGTCGAACTCCGGTGCATCTTCGGTGATCATGCCAACGACGCTCGACGGGTTGTTCAGCATCGGGAGAGCTGTTGCGAGGTTGTCGTTCGGCGTGAGGCTGTTATCGATCTGCACGAACGGACTACCGTTCTGATGTGTGAGTGCCGCCGCCATCTGCTCATGCGATGCCTGCAGGCCGGCGTCGGTCGGGATCTCATCGGTGGCGTCGAAGCCGCTCGGATAAAGCTCCTGGCTGAGGCTGCCGACCGTCTCATCGACCAGCAACGCGTCGTAGGAGTTGTAGTTCGTTTGAACGTAGTTGTGGAACCAGTCGTCGACTGCCGGGTTGTCCTCGTTGAGCACGTTCCCGCCGCCGTATGCCGAGAACCAGATGCGATGCGCCGAGTCCGTATATCCGGGCTCATGCAGCCACCAGTTTTCCTGAGCACTCGCCGCGATCGGCAAGCTGCCGACGGCGTAGACCTTTTCCGGATCGAGATACTCCACCGCCGTGCAGTAGGCCAGGCCGTTCGCGTGGCAGTCGGACAGCGCCTTCGTCGCATTCGGTCCGCACCTGCTCGCGGCGTACGTGACCCACTCGCGAACGAG
>Ga0302326_10007799_pt1 | contig 23732 bp, 20 predicted proteins | sample Palsa_T0_3_FD_202264 | JGI IMG/M metagenome (GOLD analysis project Ga0302326, IMG submission 202264) | Peat permafrost microbial communities from Stordalen Mire near Abisko, Sweden - Palsa_T0_3 | ecosystem: Environmental > Terrestrial > Soil > Palsa > Peat permafrost | place: Sweden: Abisko... | reverse complement strand
GGCGCTTATTCGAAGACGAAATACATTGGATCGTTTGCCGGTTTTGCTCCGCTGAACAATCCGCAGGTCGTGGTGGTGGTGATTCTGGATTCGGCGGTTGGACTGCACCAGGGCGGCGAGGTCTCGGCGCCAGTGTTCCGGCGCATCACGCAGCAGGTGCTGGAATACCTGCACGTGCCGCACGATCTGCCTCTGGCCCCGCGTCATCAGCTGCTGCTGGCGAAAATGAAGAATCAGGATCTGGAGGAGGGAACTCCGGACCATCCGGGTGAACCGCTGGAGGAAGCCGGCGCCGGCGCGGAAGTGAATGCCGATGAGGCAACGCCGGCGGGCGCAGGGGCGCGGCGTTCAGCGGGCTCGGAGCTGGCCGCAAGCTCGCCCCGGCGACAGGCTGCGGCCGCGAACGCCGTGGTTGAAGGTCAGGCCGTGCAGGCGGCATTGCGCGAGCCAATTTCGAATGTGCCGAATGGGGCGGCGAGCAAGAACGCTCCGGCAAAGGTCACTGATACTGATGCGGACTCGGCCGCACAAGCTGCTGTACAAGCAAAACTGCCCGCCACCGGAACCGTAGTGTTGGACGTGGAGCAGGGCGGAATCGTGGTGCCGTCGTTCTCAGGGAAGACCGTGCGTGGAGCCGTGGAAGCGGCGCAGGACGCCGGACTGCAACTGGATGCGGTCGGGAGCGGACTGGCTAGCAAGCAGTCGCCCGTGGCGGGAACGCATGTCGCTGCGGGGGCTCGCGTTACTGTGACGTTCGGGAAGTAAAGTCAAAATCTTAACCACGGACGACACAGACGACACAGGGGACAGAGAGGGATATGCTTGAAATCCTCTGTGTCCACTGTGTCTTCTGTGGTTAGACCCTTCCGGTTTGACCGGCCGAAAAAGCGCGTGATACGGTAATCAGTCATACCGATCCCTGCGGCCACCCGCTGATTGAGGTTTAATTTGTCTTCTGTGGAGGCGACGCCCGCCGGCATCACAACTGCCATCCGCAAAACTGCGCTGAACGCCGTCCATCGCCAGATGGGCGCGAAGATGGTGGAGTTCAATGGCTGGGATATGCCGGTGGAATATCCCGCGGCGATGGGCTGCGGGATCATCAACGAGCACATGGCGGTGCGCACGGGCGTAGGCATTTTTGACGTCAGCCACATGGGCGACATTCGGCTCGCGGGGCCGCAGGCGCTGGCCGCGGTGCAGCATATTTCGATGAATGATGCTTCGCGGCTGGCGGTTGGGCAGGCGCAGTATTCGGCGCTGCTCTACCCTGAAGGAACGTTTGTTGACGACGTGATCGTGCACCGCCTCGGAGACGACGAATACCTTCTGGTGATTAACGCCGGGACACGGGAGAAGGATTTCAGTTGGGTGCGCGACCATACTGGCGAGTTCAAGTGTGCGGTGGAAAACCTTTCGGACGACTTCACCCAGATTGCGATTCAAGGGCCGAAGGCTGTGAATCTGCTGCAGAAGCTGACGGACGCTGACCTGAGTGCGGTGAAGTTTTACTGGGTGACGCGCGGCACGCTCTGCAGGCTGAGCAACATTCTGATCGGCCGCACGGGTTACACCGCCGAAGACGGGTTTGAGATTTACATTCCGGCCGATGAAGCGACCGGCGCGCGGGTATGGTACGAGATTCTGGCTGCGGGCAAGGAATTTGGCGTGGTGCCCTGCGGACTGGGCGCGCGCAACACGCTGCGCCTGGAAGGCGCGCTTTCGCTCTACGGGCACGAAATTTCCGATACGATTAATGTCTGGGAAGCGGGGCTGGACCGCTTCTGCAAAATGGAGAAGCAAGAGTTTGTTGGCCGCGAAGCATTAGAGAAGGCGAAAGCCGCGGGGATAAAGCGCACGCTCGTAGGCCTCGAAATGGTTGAGCGCGGTATCGCCCGCGATGGATACAAAGTGTTGGATGGCAGTGGAAGCGAGATTGGATACGTGACGAGCGGATCGCCAGCGCCGTTCTTAAAGAGAAATATTGCGCTGGCGTATGTTCCGCCGCAGTTCGCGGCGGTTGGGGCGGGAGTGAAGGTGGAGATTCGGGGTCAAGGCGTGGGAGCGGTGGTGGTGCCGACTCCGTTTTATAAGCGGCCGAAGAAAAGTTTTTAACCACAGAGGACACAGGGGACACAGAGGATTTTAGAAGCCAGGAGCTAGAAGCTATTATGTCCTACCCCGCAGATCGCAAATACACCAAAGAGCACGAGTGGATTCAGGTAAACGGCAACGCCGCGACGATTGGCATCACCGACTACGCGCAGCAGTCGCTGGGGGACATCGTGTTCGTCGAGACTCCTAAGGTGGGCGCGGAACTCACCGCCGGCAAGACTTTTGGCACGGTTGAATCGGTGAAAGCCGTTTCGGATTTGTTCGCTCCGGCGACCGGCACCGTGACCGAGGTCAATGCGGACCTGGCCACATCGCCCGAGAAGGTGAATACCGATGCTCACGGGTCGTGGATGGTGAAGCTGACGCTGAAGAATCCGGGCGAACTGGACGGGCTGCTCTCGGCCGCGGACTACGAGAAGTTCGTTGCGGAAGAGGCGGGACACTGACGGAACGGACCTCAGCCGTCAGACCCTGGACCTTTGAAAGCTCTTGCCGAGGTCTGACGTCCGAGGTCCGACGCCGCCTTTTGAACGCTCCAAGGCTCCTCTTCATGAATTTTGCATCCTGTTCAAGCAAAGCCCGCGCCGCCTCAATCCAAACGTCCTCGAGGCTCATCTAAATAACTTCTATGCGCTATTTACCGAAGTCTCCCGCCGACCGTGAAGCCATGCTGAAGGCGATTGGCCTGCGCTCGGTTGACGAACTGTTTGCGCCGATTCCCGCCGAGTATCGCCTGACCCGCGACCTGAAGATTCCGCGGCAGATGGCGGAGTCGGAAATTGTCGACTTCTTCCGCCAGCGTTCGCGCGAGAACGGCGAGGGCTATACCAGCTTTCTGGGCGCGGGCGCGTACTTTCATTACCGCCCCGTGATTATTGATTCGCTGATTTCACGCGGTGAATTTCTGACTGCTTACACTCCGTATCAGGCGGAGATCTCGCAGGGCACGCTGCAGTCGATTTTCGAATTTCAGACAATGATTTGCGAGCTGACGGGCATGGAAGTGGCGAACGCGTCGATGTATGACGGTTCCACGGCGGCGGCCGAGGGCGTGATGATGGCTGTCCGGCTGACGGGACGGCGGTCGGTGGTGGTGGCGCGCAGCCTGCATCCGGAATATCGCGAGGTGCTGGCGACGTATGCCACGCATCAGGGGATGCCGCTGTCGGTCGCGGGTTTCGGCGGCGATGGTCGGCTGAACTTGAAAGAACTCGAGAGATCGATCACGCCTGAAACCGCTTGCGTGCTGGTGCAGTCGCCCAATTTCTTCGGCACGATTGAAGATGTTGCGGAGATTGCCGAAATCGCCCACAAGCACGGAGCGATGCTGGTGGTTTCGATCGCCGAAGTGGTGTCGTTGGGAATCGTGGAACCTCCGCGTGAAGCCGACATCATTGCCATGGAGGCGCAGTCGTTCGGTGTGCCCCTGGGATTCGGCGGGCCTTACTGCGGCGTGATTGCCACGCGCGAGAAGTATGTACGGCAGATGCCGGGCAGGCTCGTGGGGCAGACCGTGGACAAGCAAGGCCGGCGCGGATTCGTGCTGACCCTGGCGACGCGTGAGCAGCACATCCGGCGCGAGAAGGCCACGTCGAATATCTGCACCAATCAGGCGCTGGTCGCGCTCATGGTGAACATCTTTATGACGGTTTACGGAAAAGTTGGCCTGAAAGAGCTGGCGAAGCAGAATCTGGCGAAGACGGCTTACGCGGCCAGCCAGTTCGCGAAGCACGGCAAGGTTCTGTTCAGTGGTACGCCGCGCTTCAACGAGTTCGTCGTGCAGACCAGTGAAGATCCTTATGCCATCAACAGCCGATTGCTGGGACACAAGATGGTTGGAGGGTTGCCGCTGAAGAGGTTCTACCCTGAATTGGGGAACGCGGCGCTGTGGTGCTGCACGGAACTTACGACGCGCAGTGCGATTGATACGGCCGTTGGACTGGTTGCCGAGAGCGAGCGTTCGGTGCGGACGTCCTCGTCTTCCAAAGAAGAAGATGTGGAAGAGGTGGCGCGATGAAGCACGAGACTCGCAAAGCGTCCCTTCAGGTCAATCAGAACGAAGGCTTGATCTTCGAGAAGTCGTCGGCCGGGAAGGCTGCGTGGAAGTTGCCGCCGCTCGATGTGCCGGAAGTCGACACGGCCGCGCTGCTTGGCACATCCGAAAGAAAGGATCTAGGCAACATGCCCGAGGTGAGCGAGATTGAAATTATCCGCCACTTCACGCGCATGTCGACGTGGAACTATGCCATTGATCTCGGCATGTATCCCCTGGGCTCGTGCACGATGAAATACAACCCGCGGGTGAATGAAGCGGCCGCGCGGGTGGAGGGAATTGCGAACGGGCATCCTTACCAGCCGGAGAAGATTTCCCAGGGCGCGCTGCACATTATCAAGACGCTGAGCGAGCAGCTGATCGAAATCACGGGCATGGATGCGATCACGCTGCAACCCGCCGCGGGCGCGCATGGGGAGATGACTGGGCTGTTGATGGTGCGGGCCTACCACCAGTCGAAGGGCAACGCGCGCAAGAAAATTCTGATTCCCGACTCTGCCCACGGAACGAATCCGGCGACGGCCGCGATGGTGAACTATGCAGTCGAAAATTTGAAGTCAGATTCGCGCGGCATGGTGGATATTGCGGCGCTGGCGGCGCAGATGAATGAAGATGTGGCCGCACTGATGCTGACGAATCCGAATACGCTGGGAGTGTTTGAGCAGGACATCCACAAGATTGCCGACATTCTGCACGCCAAGGGCGGCCTGCTCTACATGGACGGCGCCAACATGAACGCGCTGGTCGGCAAGGCGCGGCCCGGCGATTTCGGAGTCGACGTGATGCACCTGAACCTGCACAAGACGTTTTCGACTCCGCATGGCGGAGGTGGTCCCGGGTCCGGTCCCGTGGCGATTAAGAAGGCGCTGGAACCTTTTTTGCCGACGCCGGTGGTGGTCACGAAATCGGATGGGACGCTGGGGTTTGACTACAACCGTCCGCTGTCAGTGGGGCGAGTGCGCGCCTTTTACGGCAACTTTGGAATGTTTGTGCGGGCGCTGGCTTACATTCAGGCGAACGGCCCTGACGGCCTGCGGCAGACCACGGAAGACGCGGTGCTCAACGCCAACTACATTCGCAAGGGGCTGGAAGGCACATACGACTTGCCCTACTCCACGCCGACGATGCACGAAGTTGTTTTCAGCGATAAGCTGCAGTTGAAAAAGGGCGTGCGCACCATGGACATCGCCAAGCGGCTGATCGATTACGGATTTCATCCTTATACGACGGCGTTTCCGCTGATTGTGCCGGGAGCGCTCATGATCGAGCCGACCGAAAGCGAATCAGTCGAGGAGATGGACCTGTTCATCGAGGCGATGAAGTCGATCGCGGAAGAAGTGGAAGAAGATCCGCAGACCGTGCTCGATGCGCCGCACTCGACGCGGGTTTCGCGGCTGGATGAGACGACGGCAGCTCGTAAGCCGGTTTTGCGATGGAAGCCGGCCTGATTGCGGATTTCAGATTTCAGATTGATGATTGGAGATTGAAAAGCGCGATGGCAGCCGGCGTTTTCATTCTGCAATCTAAAATCGCCCAATCTGAAATCGCCCCCGTGCCTTCAGTGTTTCCTCCCCTGTGTTCCTCCATGCCTGCTGTGGTTAAATCCTGATATTGCCTTCCACCACAAAAACTCCGCCGGCGAGCGAGACGCCCGGTTTGTTCGCGTCTCCCGAAAAGCGCAATCCGATTGTGTGCCTGCTGCTCGCAGTGGTCACGCTCGCGCTTTATAACCCGGTGACGCACCATCCGTTTGTGAACTATGACGATGACCGCTACGTCACCAATAATCCGCACGTTCGGAGGGGCCTGACGGCGGACACTTTCACCTGGGCGCTGACTTCGACCGAGCAGGCGAACTGGCATCCGCTGACCTGGATGTCGCATGCTCTCGACTGCTCGCTGTATGGCGTGAATCCCGTGGGGCACCATTTCACCAGCATCCTGCTGCATATCGTGAATGTGATTCTGCTTTTTCTGCTGTTGATGTGGGCCACGCGGCGGTTGGGACCAAGTTTGTTTGTGGCGGCGCTGTTCGCGATTCATCCCATTAACGTGGAATCGGTGGCGTGGGTGGCGGAGCGCAAGAACGTGCTGTGTACGATGTTTTTCTTGCTCGCGCTCTGGGCGTATGGATGGTATGCGCGGAAGCCGCACTGGGCGCGGTATCTGGCGGTGGTTGCGCTGTTCGCCGCAGGGCTTGCGTCGAAGCCGATGGTGATCACGCTGCCGTTTGTACTGCTGCTGCTCGACTACTGGCCGTTGGGGCGAGTCCGCGCCGTGGAAGCGAATAAGACGCAGGGTGGCTTGGCGTGGTCACAACTCGTGATTGAGAAGCTGCCGCTGCTCGCGCTGTCTGCCGCGAGCGCAGTGATCACGATGCGGGCGCAGCAGGCGGGAGGAGCGATTCGGACGACCACCGAAGTCTCGTTCAGCGCACGCATCGCAACTGCGATTTGGGCATACGCGATGTACCTGTGGAAGATGGTCTGGCCGGCACGGCTCGCGCCATTGTATCCGCATCCTGGAGGTTCGCTGGCGGCTTGGCAGGTGCTGGTTGCAGCCACGGTGCTGCTGGCTATCACCGCGGTGGTGTGGCGATTCCGCACCCGCCGATACCTGCTCGTCGGTTGGTTGTGGTTTTCGGGGACGCTGGTCCCGGTGATCGGCCTGGTGCAAGTGGGCGAAGCCGCCATGGCTGACCGTTATGCCTACATCCCGCTGATTGGCATTTTTGTGATGATCGCGTTCGGGGTTGCCGACTGGGCGGAGGAAAAGAGATTCGGTTTCTGGCCGGCGGTTCCCGCCGCAGCGGTTCTGGTCGCGCTTGCGTTGACCACGCATCGCCAGATCGGATACTGGGATAGCAACTACGACTTGTGGTCGCACACGCTCGGGGTCACGGAAAATAATTTTGTGGCCGAGGACAATCTGGGCGGGGCGCTGATTCTGCAAGATAAAGAAGAAGAGGCGCATGCGCACTTCGAGGTGGCGGCGCGCATTAATCCGCGCGATCCCATGAGCCGCAGCAACCTCGGAATCTATTTTCAGAATCACAAGGAGATGCGGGAAGCCATCACGGAATATGAGGCGGCCATTGATCTGACTTCTGACCCGGGAATGTTGGCGCAGACCTGCGCTAATCTGGGCGCGGCTCAGCGTGCGCTCGGAGAAGATGAGGCCGCGCAGAAGAATTTCGAGGAATCGTTGCGCTTGAATCCCTACCAGTTCAATGCCTGGCTCGGCCTCGGCCTGCTGGCGCAGAAGCAGGGCAAACTCGAGGAGGCGATCAGTGATCTGTCGCGCTCGGTGGAATTGGAATCCAGCGCTCAGGGATATTTCGAACTTGGCCGCACGCTGGCGCAGGCCGGACGCGTCTCGGAGGCGCTCGATGCCTATGGGCAGGCGCTGAAAATCTCTCCTGATTTTGGCGAGGCACGACAGGCGGCTGACGCGCTGCGACGGTCGAAGAGATGAAGTTGCAGAGGAACATCTAATCTGACCGCGAGAAATTCCCCATCCTGGCCCAGACGACGCGGCTAGGATGGGGCACCCGCTGTCCCCTGCAAATTTCCCGGAAATCCCCACGTCTCGCAAATAACGCGAGACATGGGGCACCCGACATCGTGGTTCTATTATTTTGGGCGGATGTCCACCACTGCGCGGGTTGTGTCCCACTCCTCGCGCAGAGCGCAGCCGGCGGAGGTTTTGTCATAAGCGATGGTGAAGTTTTCGACCGGCGATGGAAGTTTGGAGAGCTTCATCTCGATGCGCGCGAGTTCGTCTTTTTCATACGTATAGGGAATGCCCCACTCCCCGGTTTGTTTGTTGATGATGAGCGTCCAACTGTCCGCCGTGGGGAGAACGAACAATGTATAGCTCCCGGCCGGCAGGTTCTTTCCGCCAACGACGACGTCGGCGCTAGTGACGAACGTTGTCGCCGCGTTGGCGCCGTTACGCCAGACTTTGCCGTAAGGGTCAACGCCACCGACCATCTTGCGGCCGCGCAGCCGTGGGCTGGAGTAGTCCGTCTTGATGGTCTTGCCCATGCCGAGGTCGCACGACGCCGAAGCCGGCGGACTGGCTTGTGCCGAAGCGAACAGGGTTAGAGTAAAAATCGTGAATGCGAGAAGGGCGATTCGTTTTTGCATGGTCTCTCCTTTTTGAAATGCCGCAATTCGGACTGAAGTCCGGATATTTGAAGTTCCAGGGATTTGGATGCGTGAGCGAAGAATAAGTCAGTAGCCACGCCATTATGCGTCATGGCGGCGTACAGTTACAATCTTCGCATGCCGGTATTCGACGAAAAGCAGGAAGAACTGGAGCACTACGAGACCATGATGGGCGTGCCCCGTGGACGTCTCGCCGTTACCATGGATACGATCACCGACGCCATGGCGCTGGTCGGCCAGCACGGCGTCTATTGCCAAAGCCAACGCTGGCCGGGCAAGCCGGTCATGGATATTCAGATCATCATGAAGAGCCTGACCGACGCGAAAGAACTGATCCAGAGCGTGATGGAAGAGCTGAAGAAAAACTCTTGAGCGACTTCACCACAGAGTCACAGAGAAAAAGCAACCTGGGGGTTTTTGGTTTCTCTGCGCCTCTGTGACTCTGGGCCGAAAGCAGTTCGGTTAGGGTTTTACGGTCACCATCACCACGCCGTGCGACTCTACTGCCGCTGAGAATTTCCCGGTGAACTTTCCGAGATCCTTGTGCAGCCACAAATCGCGCACGGAAGCGCCGACCGTGTTGGGATAACCCAGATCCTCCCAGTTTACTGATATCTGCTGTTCGCCTGCGCCGCGATTCAGCAGGATGACGGCGCGGCTGCCGTCTTTCAATTGCTTCGCCCAAACTTCCAGGTCGCGGCTTTTCGCGACGCGTTCGCCTTCGCGCCCGAGTGCATCCTGATCGACGGCGATGACTTCTTTATTGGTGAGGATGTCGTGAATTTCCGGGCGCATGGTGCGCAGGTCGTTGCCAGCGATCAGCGGCGCGGCCAGCAGCGCCCACAGACTGAAGTGCGAGCGGTACTCCACGTCGGTCATGCCGCCGTTGCCGACTTCGAGCATGTCGGGGTCGTTCCAGTGGCCGGGTCCAGCATACGATTGCAAGCCGACTTGCTGATCCAGAATAGCCATCACACCGTTCGAGCAACACGAACCGTCGGGCCATTTGGCCGACCCTCCCCAACGATCCTGAATGTCGCCGGTCGTCCGCCACGAGTTGCCGCCAACCTCCTTGCCCCACAGCCACGGCTTGGCCGTTCCCCACTCGCAGATACTCAAGACGATAGCGCGGCCGGAAGCGTCGAGAGCCGCGCGGATGTTAGCGTACGACGCTTTCGCATCCTGCGTGGCGGCGGTGCTGCACCAGTCGTACTTCAGGTAATCAACGCCCCAGGCGGCGTATTGCACTGCGTCCTGATATTCGTGGCCGAGGCCGGCGGGACGGCCGGCGCAGGTCTTCGATCCGGCGTCAGAATAAACGCCGAACTTCAGGCCGAGGGCATGAATGTAGTCGCCTACGGCCTTCATGCCGTGCGGAAAGCGCTGCGGGTCGGCGACGATGTTCGCCTGTGCATCGCGGCTCACCTGCCAGCAGTCGTCAATGTTGACGTAGACGTAGCCTGCGTCTTTCATGCCGGACTTCACCACTGCGTCGGCCATGCTTTTGATCATGTCTTCGCTGACGTTGCACTGGAACTTGTTCCACGAGTTCCATCCCATGGGCGGCGTGAGCGCAAGATTCGCCGAAGGGGAGGAGTCCTGTTGCGCGATCACAGCGGGAACGGAGAGCAGCGCGCAGAAGAATATAAAAAAGGCCCGGGTCATTTTCATGCAGACGGTTTTATCAGAAGCGCCGGAAGATTGGTACCGAAAGATTAGGTTTACAATGCCGAATTGCAACAGCGGCGGGCGAGGGGCAGATCGACGGAGGATTCTTATGCGCAGTCTTCGAAGTTTCATGGCGATTGTGATCGTGGTTAGTGTCGTCGGCGGAGCCGGCGGTTCGGTCATTGCTCAGGCTGCGGCGGAGGCTGCTGCGACGCCCGTCGGCGTGTTTGAGGCGCACGGCGATGTTGGCACCGTGCTGCACGCAGGGTCGGTCGACTACGATGGCGCGAAGGGAACCTACACGATCACGGGCAGCGGCGAGAATATGTGGCTCTCGGCGGATGCGTTTCAGTTCGTATGGAAGAAAGTATCGGGCGACGTGACTTTGACCGCTGACATTTCTTTTCTGAACAAAAGCGGCAATGAGCACAAGAAAGCCGTGCTGATGCTGCGGCAGACTCTGGATGCGGATTCGGTTTATGCCGATGTAGCTCTGCATGCCAGCGGCATGACTTCGCTGCAATTTCGCGACGAGAAAGGTGCGGTGACGCGCGAGATTCATGTCGCTGGGCGCAGATGGCGAACCCAAAGTCGCCGGGGGATGGCTGCGCATCCCGCTGCAGGGCGCGTTCTACGTGGGACTCGGCGTTTGTTCGCACGACAAAGATGTTGTCGAAACCGCGGTCTTCGCCAACGTCGGGCTAAGTCCGCTTGCTCCTGCCGGCGACGCCAAGCCGGTGCTCTACAGCACGCTCGAAACCGTGGCGATTGATTCTGCCGACCGCCGCGTCGCTTATCTCGCTGAAGGACGATTCGAAGCGCCGAACTGGACGCGCGACGGCAGCGCGTTTCTGCTCAACCGTGACGGGCATATGGAGCGGCTGGCGATCGGCAGCGACAAGCCGGCCGCGATCGATGCTGGAATTGCGAATCGCCTCAACAACGATCACGGCATTTCGCCCGACGCCACGCAGCTGGCGATCAGCGACAACTCGCAAGGCGATCACCAGTCACAGGTTTACATCGTTCCGATCGCAGGCGGCGCGCCGCGGCGCATCACGCAGAAATCGCCTTCGTACTGGCATGGCTGGTCGCCGGACGGAAAGACGCTGGCGTTCGTGGGCCAGCGCGATGGCGAGTTCGATATTTATACGATCCCGGCGGCGGGCGGCGCAGAGACGAGACTGACCACTGCCAAGGGACTGGACGACGGCCCGGAATATTCGCCGGATGGAAAATATATCTACTTCAACTCCGAGCGTACCGGGCACATGCAGATCTGGCGCATGAAGCCCGACGGCAGCGAGCAGGAGCAAGTCTTCTCGGACGAGCTCAACAACTGGTTCCCGCACATTTCTCCCGACGGCCGCTGGATGGTTTTCCTGAGCTACGGAGCCGACGTGAGCGGCCATCCCGAGAATAAAGACGTAATGCTGCGGCTGATGGCGCTAAGTGATAACAAAATTTCCGTCCTCGCGAAATTATTCGGCGGGCAGGGCACGATCAACGTGCCCTCGTGGTCGCCGGACAGCAAGCAGGTGGCATTTGTCAGCTATATGCTCGTGCCGGAAGAGAAGACGGCGGCACGGCCGGCGCCGCCGATCCGCGACCCGAATACGCCGGGTTATGTCGCGGCAAAAGACTTGCCTGACGGCGCCAACGCTCCGGCGAAGACCGACGGAAACTTTATTCTCGGCCCGACGCATAATCCCGCGCCGGAGGCGAGCGTGCAAGAGGGGGTGCCGCAGGGAACGGTCTACAGCTTCACCATGAATTCGGCCGACAGCAAAATCTATCCGGGCATCGCGCGGGACGCCGGTACTTTCGGAACGGCAGATCCTTCCGATTCTGCCAAGCTGATCATCACCACTAGCCACCCTGCCGCTTACACTCGTCGCGTGGCGGTTTACGTCCCCAAGCAATACGTGCCCGGCACAGCCGCGCCATTCATCGTTGGGGCGGACGGACCTGACTCTTTGTTGTTCACGGTGCTGGATAATCTGATTGCCGGGCATCGCGTGCCGGTGATGATTGCCATCTCCATCGGCAACGGCTCGGGCGACGCGCAGGGCAGCGAACGCGGCCTCGAATACGACACCATGTCGGGCCGGTACGCGGAGTTCGTTGAGACCGAGGTGCTGCCGCAGGTGGAGAGGCAGGCCAACGTGAAGCTGACCAAAGATCCCGATGGCCGGGCAACGATGGGCGGCAGTTCCGGCGGGTCGTGCGCCTTGATTATGGCGTGGTATCGCCCAGAGCTATACCATCGCGTGCTCACTTACTCCGGCACTTACGTGAATCAGCAGTGGCCACCGAACTCTGACACGCCACACGGGGCATGGGAGTTCCATGAACACCTCATCCCCAACACTGCGGCCAAGCCGTTGCGCATCTGGATGGAAGTCGGCGACCGGGACCTGTTCAATCCGAATGTCATGCACGACAACATGCACGACTGGGTCCTGGCCAATGAGAATATGGCCCGAGCGCTGGCCGGCAAGGGCTACCACTATCAGTTTGTATTTGCGCGTGACGCCGGGCACGTCGACCACGCCGTGAGACAACAAACTCTGCCCCAGGCTCTGGAATATGTGTGGCAAGGGTACCCGACGGCGGGGCCGGGGAAATGATTCGAGCCGTGTTTGCCGAGCAATTCTTATCGGACATTGTTTTAGTCCGGCGCCTGAAACGGTGACGCGGGCAGGCCTTCTTTATTGAAGAGATTGCAGGCCGGGTTGGCGGCCCATCCGTAGCGAACTGACACGGGTTTCGGCACCACCGCGCTCGATACGACGACGGACTCCCCTTCAATCTTAGCTTCCGCCGGAGAGTATTTTCCGTCCGAGCCGGCGAGTTCGAAGCCGGTCACTCCGCCGGGAGTTGTCGCGCCCTTCGCCATCAATCCGGCGGCATGGTCGAACCACACGCGCAGGGCATGGTCCTCCTGCGTGAGTTCGCGGTAGAGCGGGCCCGACCACTCGATTTTTTCGCCGAAGGCAATCGCGCGCGCCGCCAGCGCGAGACGGAGACCGACGTCCTGCTTGTTCTTGGGATGAATGTTCTCCGGGTCGCCGATGTCGATGGTGACCGCCATGCCCGTGTTCTTGAGCGCGAGCGCCTGGCGCTGCGCGTCGCGCACTTCCGGCCAAAGAGCTTCGGGGGCGGTGTTCCAGTTGGCGATTTGAACGAAGAGGAAAGGGAAGTCGCCCTCGTTCCATGCGTTACGCCAATCGCGAATCATGGTCTGAAACAGGCGAGCGTAGAGCGGCGCGCGATCGGGTCCGGAGTTGGCCTCGCCCTGGTACCAGATGACGCCGCGAATGGCGAACGGAGTGAGCGGCGCGATCATTCCGTTGTAGAGCGCGGCCGGCGCCCACGCCGCGAAATCCGGATGCCAGCGCCACGCGGGCATGGGCTTGCCCTCCGCCTTGGCTTGCGCGACTGCCTGCGCAAACTCCTGCTCCTCGCGTTGCTGACGCAGAACTGTGGCGGATTCGGCGTCGACTGTTTTGGCGCGGGCCGCGAAAACCGGCATGAGTGAGGCATCAGCAGAGAGCGCATGCAGGCTGGTCCACGACTCGGCCGCAGTCCCTCCCCAGAACGACTCCACCAGGCCGATGGGAACTCCCAGTTTCTGCTGGAGGTGGCGGGCAAAGAAATAGGCTACGGCCGAGGAGTCGGCAACGGCTTCAGGAGTGCACGCGGCCCAGCCTTTGGACTCGACATTTTCGAATGGATAGTCCGCCGGCTTGTGCTTCACCATGAATAAACGAATCTTCGGGTACTGGGCGGCTGCGATTTCGGTTTGCGAATTGACCAGTTCGCTCATGGGGAATTCCATATTCGACTGGCCGGAAGCGAGCCACACGTCGCCGACGAGAATGTCATTGAGGACGATCGTGTTCGTCGCTGTGATGTCTAACTGGAAAGGTCCGCCGGCCTCGCCGGGAGAAAGATAAACGCTCCAGCGGCCGTCGTCGTCAGCGGTCGCTGACTTGGTCTCGCCGCGAAACGCGACGGCGACCGCTTCATGCGGCGCAGCCATGCCCCAAATGTGGACCGGAAGACCGCGCTGGATCACCATATGATCGGCGAGCAAGGCCGGCAGGGTGGCGTCGGCGTAGACCGGAGCCGCAAGCGCCGTCAGAGCGAACGCAATTTGCAGAACGGATGGCTGAAGATGCTTTCGGATCATGTTTGGTAACACGGATTCTCCCTGTGGGTTCTTCATCATGAAGTAAATCGTCATGCGGTAATCGGCAAAAGAACGACGGATTCTATGGTGCCAGCTTATCGTCGAAGAATTTTGCCATCAGCTCGAGCGCCTCTCGCGTTTCCGGCAACTGGAAGTGATACCAGAAAGCGTGCGGCAGCGCCTCAAACACAACCAGCTGCGCGTCGACTCCTGCACGCAGCATGGCGCGATGAAGCATAGATGTATCGCTTAGCAGCGCGTCGCGCGTGCTGGTAACCAGCAGGCTGGGCGGCATGCCGTGCAGGTCGGCGAAGATGGGCGAGAGGACGGGATCCTTGCGATCGGTTTTGCCGACATATTGATCGTTGGGCAGGTGGTTGGGATCGACCGGCTCGAGCCGTCCAGGCAGACCGTTGAGCGTGAACAGTTGCCGGGTGTCGCCGACTCGGCTGAAGTCGGCCGAGCCAGAGAAAATGCCAAGCGCGGCGGGCAGGGGCAGTCCGAGTTGCTTGAGGCGGACGGCCACTTCGCAGGTAAGAATCGCTCCCGCCGAAGTGCCGAAAATCCCGATGCTGTGCGGCGGGTAAGTCTTCAGCAGATCCTTGTAGACCGCGACCACGTCATCGACAGCGGCGGGAAACGGATTCTCCGGGGCGAGGCGATAGTAGACGGAAACGACTTTGATCTTTGCCAGATTCGCGATGGGGACGCCTTCGATCAACGAGCCGGAATCAGAATTGAAGCCGCCGCCGTGAAGATTGATGAGCACGCGCTTACCGTCGGAACCAGAAAGCGGCGTGATGATGTCGGTGCGCACGCCCGCCGTGGTGGTCTCCTCCACGTTTACCGGGTAGAGCTTGCGGGCCTCGGCGGAGTCCATCGTGCGCCAGGCATCGGTATGGGTGCGGCGCTCGGCCAGGGTTTCCGGCGCGCCGACTTTCTGCTGGGCGAGCGATTGCAGCCACTTCTGTGCCTCCGGGCTGATGGTCGAGGGCATGGGGACGACCCGCGTGATGTGCGCGGTGCCTTCGGGATCGAAGGTGGCCGAGTCTTCCGGCGCGGCTGGAGTCGACTGAGCTGCCAAGGCGGGAGCAATCGCAATCGCGGCGATGAGGTGCAATACTGTGATTTTCATCGGGACAGTTGTATCAGAGCGCCGTAGACCTGAAAAGCGGATGACGAGGATCAAGGGGGCAGCTAATTCAGAGTTTGGCGATGAACTCTTCCGTCGTGACGCCGGCCTGCTTCACGATTCCACGCAACGTTCCCGTTGCCAGCTCGGCATGCAAAGGAACAACGCAACCGGTGATTCTGTCAGCTGCGGTGCGCTTCAGCACAACGTGGCTGCCGAACTGAGTGAAGCCCAGTCGTTCAAGCGCGAGAATTGCTGCTGCCCCTGAGACGCGGAGCAGCTTAGGCATAGTGTGCCTCGAAAACGGTTACGAGCGGGCGGCTCGAGTCTTCCGGAGGAAACTCCTCCAGATACAGTTCGGTCGCTTCCTTGAGGTTAGCCACGGCCTCTCGACGCTCTTGCCCTGGCTGACCGTGCCTACTTCGGGGCACTCGGCCACATAGAGATCGCGCTCTTTATGCAAAACCGCAGTAAAGGTTCCGACCGGCATTTCAGTCCTCCCGCGAGTTCCCGCTCTTGATACTACCCGATTGCTCCGAGGTTCAGTTCCTAGGCCAGCGTGTACTTTCCCCGCTCGATCATCTTCTGCGCGATTTGCTGGCGCAGTTCGATGGTGTTGAAGGGTTCGTACTTCGCCAGGCGGCGCAGGATGGCGAGCTGGGTGCGCAGCATGTCGCCGTCGGCCACCGCGGCAATTACTTTTCGCGCCGCGGATTCGACTTTCTCGAAAGCTTGCGACAGATACACGCGCGTCATCGCAATTGGCAGAGCCGCGCCGGCTTCGCCTCTTGCGGCCACGATCTTCTGCGCGCGCAGCACGGCGGATTCCATAGCGTAGGTCTCAATGGTCATGTCCGCGATGGCGCCCATGATTTCCTGCTGATCCTGAATCGCCTGCATGTATTTCTGGGTGGCTGCGCCGGAGGCAAACAGCCCCAGCTTCTTGGCTTGCTCCACCAGTTTGCGTTCCTCGGGCAGCGCGCCTTCGAGTTCCTCCGCCTGGGTTGGGCCGGAGAGCACTTCGTCCATCAGTTTCTTGATTGCCGGCATTAGCGGCAACTGCCCGGTCATGGCGCGCTTCAACAAAAAGCCGGTAATGATCAGCCGGTTAATCTCGTTGGTGCCTTCAAAGATGCGGTTGATGCGGGCATCGCGGTAGGCGCGCTCGGCGGGATACTCTTCCACAAATCCGTAGCCCGCATAAATCTGCAAGGTCTCGTCGACCACGTAATCGATCATCTCCGAGCCCCAGACTTTAATAATCGAGCACTCGACCGCGTACTCTTCGATCGCCTTCAGCGTCTGTTTGGCCGCATCGGCGGCCGATTTATCGACTTCGCCCAGAGCTACGTCCATCATGCCGACGGTGCGATAGACCAGCGATTCGCCCACATAGAGCAGGGTGGCCATGTTGGCGATTTTTTCCCGTACCAGTCCGAAGTCGGCAATCACCTTGTTGAAGGCTTTGCGCTGTTTGGCGTAGGAGATGGCGCTATGCAGCGACACGCGGCCTCCACCCACGCACATTGCGCCTAGCTTAAAGCGACCGACGTTCAAAATGTTGAACGCGATGACGTGTCCCTTGCCGATTTCGCCCAGAAGATTTTCGACTGGAACTTTGCAATCGTTGAGAATAATGGGGCAGGTGGACGACCCGCGAATGCCCATCTTGTGCTCTTCGGCGCCAATGGAGAACCCGGGAAAATCCCGCTCCACCAGAAACGCGCTGAACTTCTCGCCGTTGATTTTGGCGAAGACGGTGAACAGGTCGGCGAAACCGGCGTTGGTAATCCACATTTTCTCGCCGTTGAGAATGTAATGCTTGCCGTCGGGCGAAAGCTCGGCACGAGCGCGGCAGTTCAAGGCGTCTGAACCGGAGGACGCTTCCGACAACGCATAGGCTCCGACAATATCGCCGGCAGCCAGGCGCGGCAGGTATTTGTTTTTCTGCTCTTCGGTGCCGAAGTAAACGATGGGCAACATGCCGATGCCGGTGTGCGCGCCCCAGGTGGTCGCGAAGCCGGCGTACTGCGCGATGTGGTCGGCGATGACCGCGGAGGTGACCTTGTCCATTTCAAGGCCGCCGTAGGCTTCGGGAATTTCCACGCTGGTCAGCCCCAGTTCCCCGGCCTTCTTCAGAAGGGCGCGAGAGGCAGCGAAGTCTTTGTGCTCGATCTTCTCGACTTGGGGAAGAATCTCGTTGACGGCAAACTCTTCCGCCGTCTGCCCGATCAGTCGATGCTGCTCGCTGAAATCTTCGGGCGTAAAAACATCTTCGGGCTGGCGTGATTCCAGCAGGAAGCTGCCGCCGGAAATTCTGGTGGTTGAAATTCCGGTCTTGGGAACTGCGGTGGTCGTTGCCATGAGTAATCCTCGCTGAAGAGACCGCCGGGGCACGGCGGAAAACAGGTCCAATTCTAATGCGGGAAGGAGGGGAATGATAGCCGGAACCCGGAGCGGGCCCAGCTCAACGCCAAGGAAATACCGCCAGCCCGGTAGAACACGAAGGGTCACGAAAAGGCCGAAGGATTGCTCCTAGCGATACTCGGCTTGCAACCTATCGAACGATCCCCCAAAGGACAGCCCTGATGAATAGCCGCCAAAGGAGAACGCAGGTGAAAATGGATAACTCCTTCGCATCCGGCACTGCAAATACCGGTCGTGCAGTTGCCGGTAGAGATCGCCCTCGGTCTGCGACTCACCGGCAGCGTCTGAACATTCCTGGGTTGAACCTGCGGAGCACGCGCTTTGCCGGGCCGCTTCCGCTGCCTGCAGGCGCTGCCATTGCTGCTCCATCAGGACGCGGTTGCCGTTACAGCCATCTAGAAATTGAGTCTGCTGCAGGCAGGAGCCGCCGCTCCAAATTTCACGCGCGGAGCAGGTGCGGTAGAAGCTGTTGGCGACGACCGATCCGCCGCATCCGGCAACCGCATTGGCGTGCCCTGTGGGGCACCCGGCCGGGCACGTTCCTTTGAAGCAGACCGGGCGGCGAAGCTCGGCTACGGCTTTGGTTGTCGGCTGCGGCTTTCTGAAGGGATGCAGGAGAGTTGCGAAGAAACTCTTTTTCTGAGGCGCCTGAGCCGTGGGACGCGCTCCCGGATTTGCGTGCGAGGAGGACGACGCAGAGTTCGCAGTCGAACCATGCGCAGTCGAACCATGCGCAGTCGAACCCGCGATCGAACTATGTCCACTCGAAGAGTGCGACCCCGACCCGCCGGAACCGTGGCTGCCCACGGAACTGCCGGAAGACGTGGACCCGCCCGACGAGCCGCCGTGAAATCCGGCGGCCGCGGCCCCGCCCGACGACGATGCGGAACTGGAGGAACTGGTGCTGCCTCCGCCTCCGCCCGAGGAATGTTGTGCCAGGATTGCCGTGGAAAAGATTGCTGTGGAGAAGAGCAGAACCGCCGCCGAACCAAAGGTGGAAAGCCGCATAACGCACCTCGCGCCGACCGAACCTTGCCGCTCGAAAGGGGACGATGTCCTTATTACGACGCCTACAGCATACGCCGGAATAGCGTCAAAAGGCGTATCAATCTGGTAAAGAATTGTTCCTTGCGGCGGCTCGGCGGTCAGGCGAAACCGAACGCATCTCAGTGGTCTTTACCCGGTAACGCGCCCCCGGCTGGCAGGTCGAATAGCTCACCAGGTGCGTGGAATCTGAATCCTTGCTGTCGCGTGCGACCACATAGCTGCGCATGGTCAGGCAGGTCGTATCGTCCGCCAGTTGCCCTTCCGGGCGAATAAGCGCGCCCGCACGGCGGAGCCGCAGATTGAATGGGTAGAGGGCAGAATAATCCTCGCCCTTGTTAAAACCCGTGATTTGGCTGAAGTCGTACTGGCCAGCTTGCATTTGGTCGAGAGGATTCTGCCCGTAGCCGAGATCGGCCGGGGGACTGGGAAACACCCCCCAAGTCTCCGGGGCCTTGGCCGGAGCAGTTTTGCACGGATCGAACAAGGGCCCATGACCGAGTAGGGCGTAGATGCACAGATGGGATCCAGCCGCGAGTTTTATCTGCCCGGGTGGACAATGTAGGGCATCCTGCGCAAACACACGGCGGAGCTCTTTAAGGTCATTGAGCTGGCCAAAATCGTACTGGCCAAGGCGTATTTGTTCGAGAGCGCTGCTTGCTGATCCGCGGGTGGCAGGCGGATTCGCGAAAGTCCTCCACGGCTCCGAAGGTGTAACCGCAGTAAGCCGATTCAGATCGAAAAAGAAGAAGAGCTTGCCTGACGCGACGGGGCCGCTCACATTGCACCCAGCCAAACATGGCGGACTAGAAGCGCGGGAGCTTTGAGATTGCTGATCTTGAGCCGAGACAGGCAGAGCGCAAAGCAGCAGCGCGGCAACGAGAAGGCGGGCGGAAGTCATGGGAACCCTCCTGAGGCGAATTATAGCGCCGTTCTCAGTTCAAATTTTCGAAGATTCCGGCGGCGCCCATGCCGCCGCCGACGCACATGGTGACCATGCCGTAGCGGGCGTTGCGGCGCTTCAGTTCGCGGATCACACTCGCCGTCAGCTTGGCGCCCGTGCAGCCCAGCGGATGTCCCAGGGCGATTGCGCCGCCGTTAGGATTGACTTTTTCCGGGTCCAGTCCCGCTTCTTTGATCACCGCCAGCGATTGGGCGGCGAAAGCTTCGTTCAACTCGATCACTTCAATCTCAGCGAGCTTCAGCCCGGCCATCTTCAACGCCTTCGGAATCGCGAACACGGGGCCGAGTCCCATTTCTTCCGGTTTGTAGCCCGCGGTCGCGAATGCGACATATCGCGCCAGCGGCTGGATGCCCAGCGCCTTCGCCCGTTCGGCCGACATCACGACGGCTGCGGCTGCGCCGTCCGACATTTGCGAAGAATTTCCGGCGGTGACCGTGCCTTTCATGTGGAACGCGGGCTTCAGCGCGAGCAAGGCTTCGAGCGAGGTATCGCCGCGCGGGCCTTCGTCGGTCGTGAATACGATTTCCTGCCGTTTCGGCTTCGAACCGTTGGGCGTGCTGAAACTCACGGGGACGGGCACAACTTCGTCGGCGAACTTTCCGGCCTGAATCGCCGCGAGCGCTTTCTGGTGGCTGCGGAGCGAGAACTCATCCGCAGCCTCGCGGGTGATGCCATCGCGCTGCGCGACCCGCTCGGCGGTGAGTCCCATGGTGAGGTACGCGTCTGGATAATGCTCGACGAGCCAGGGATTGGGAGAAATTTTATGCCCGCCCATCGGGATCATCGACATTGATTCGGTGCCGCCGGCGACGATGACTTCCGCACCGCCGCTCATAATGCGCTCGGCCGCCATGGCGATCGCCTGCAGCCCCGAGGAGCAGAAGCGGTTGATGGTCAGCGCCGAGACCTCGACGGGCAAGCCCGCGCGCAGCGAGGCGATGCGGGCCACGTTCATCCCTTGCTCGGCTTCGGGCATGGCGCAGCCCAGGATGACGTCTTCGATCTCGCATTTGTTCTTACCCCAGGCGTCGAGTTGCGGTACGCGCTCGAGCGCGCCCTTGATCGCGATGGCCGCGAGTTCGTCGGGACGCGTGGCGCGGAGCGTGCCTTTGTAGGCGCGTCCCACCGGAGTGCGAACGGAAGAAGCGATGATGACTTCACGCATAGTGTTTCTCAGCTCTCGGACACTTGTTCGTTAGATGCCTTACGCCGTGCGCCGGTTTCAAGCGCGCTATTCGTGCGAACGACGATCACTTCGCCGGGGCGAAAAAGAAATAGTCTGCGGTATAACTGCTCTTGGCTTCCGAGTCTTTGTGCGATTCATCGCAGGCGTTGTTGTCGGGCTTACCGCCGTGCGTATGCACGCGCTGAATGGTGGTCACTTTCGCCAGCTGACCTTTGCCCGCGTTGCTCACCACGTTCACCAGCAGCCAGGGGATGGACCCTGCACCGAGCGCGTCAACGTGGGCCGCGGCCTTGCCCGAGACTTCACTGCCATCTTTCAGCTTCCAGGTCGGCAACTTCGAGGTCGGGTCGGCGAGGTGCTGGCCGATCACTTTGTCTTTGCGGTCCCTGAGTTCGGCCTCGGGACCTTTCAGCGTCCAGATGAACTTGCCGTCCGCGCCGGCCTGGCAGGTGTAGATTTGCGATCCTTTGGCATGCAAGGAGAGCACAGGCTCCAGGCCCGCGGGAACGGCAATCGCGTCGGGCACGTCGGGAGCGGATTCCGGCGCGGGCGCGTCTTTCTGGGCTTCCTTCTGTGAGTTGGCCTGAGCGCTGAGTGGTTGCGAAGAAATGAGGACGGTCAGGCCGAGGAGCGCGGCGAAAGTTAGCAGAGGTCCTTTTATGCGGGGCATGAGGAGATTGTAGCAAGGCTGAAGGTGGGCGCCTCAGCGGCGCATGCCTAAGTGCAGAAGAATTGCTCCTTCTACTGCGGCGATGTCGTAGGTCGACAGTTCGCCGAGCTTGGAGCGTAGCCGCTTCTTCGAAGCAGTCGTAAGTTGATCTGCCATGGCCTTGCGCGGTTCGCCGTTGAGTATGACCATCGCCTGGCCGGGGTATACCTTGGCAGTCTGGCTGGTGAGGGGTACCACAAGCAGTCGGTTGAGAGTGAAATTGGCGCCGTTATTACTGATGATGAGTGCTGGCCGGGTCTTCTGGATTTCCCCGCCAACCGACGGATCGAAAGCTACCCACCAGACTTCACCCCTCCGCGGATGCATCGCCGATCAACCCTTCGCTCCACTCTTCCGCTTCTGCTTCCTGCTGGGAATCGCTCGCCATCTCGCGGTAGCGCTCCAGCAATCCCCCCGGCCCACTCATGCTAAGTTCATCCACTTTGTCCAGGATCACCCTCTCAAGTTCTTCCGGCAGAATGAACCAGGTAGCGTGGCCGCGCGACTGAGGATTCCCAATGCCGGGGCTATCGTCGGCACCGTTCCAGCGGATTCCCACCCTTTCGGACCCCTCCCATCCCACCCGCGCCACCGACCACCCTCCATTGTCCGCGTTTGCGCTGTTGTAAAGAATCTCAACTGACCGAACCGAGGCCTTAGGAGCCAAAACCGTCGCCGGCTCTATGTATGCCATACGTATCTCCTTACGTACGATCATACATAATGATGGATCATGATGGCAATGCCTATTTTGCTTTGATTTTACGTCGATGCTGGAGTCAATTCCTCAGCGTCTTCCCCGTCTTCAGCGTGAACTGAATTCTCTCCTGCGTTTTCTTTTCGCCGCACAGCGATTTAAAGCCTTCGCGTTCGAGGTCAAGAATGTATTGCTCACTCACCGGCGTGCCCGGCGTGACGTTGCCGCCGCCGCAAAGGACTTCGGCTATTTTCGCGCCCAGCTTCACTTCGTAGTCGGTGATGTAATCGCCCTGGCGCATGAGGTGGACGCCCATCTTGAGCGCGGCCAGCAGGCTTTCGCCGGGCGCGGGAATGTCGGTGCGCGGGACGGGCGGCTCGTAACCGGCGCGGGCCAGTTCGAGGGCGCGGGCCTTGGCATCGGAGAGCACGCGCTCGCGGTTCATGGTGATGCGGTCGGCATCGGAGACGAATCCCAGCCCGCGGGCTTCGTGCGCCGAGGTGGCGACCTTGGCAGTGGCAATGGTTTCGAAAGCTTTCTTCATGGCCTCCATCATCTCGACGGAACCGGCGAGAGCTTCGCCGGAGACTTTGCCGCGCGACGCGGCAGCGCTGTCGACGGCGCGCAGCAGCATTTCTTTGCAGCCGCCGCCGCCCGGGAGCAGGCCGACACCGACTTCGACTAATCCGGCATAGAGTTCAGCATGCGGCTGACGCGCGGCGGCGTGCAGCGAAATCTCAGTGCCGCCGCCCAGGCACAGGCCGAACGGCGCAGCTACGACTGGCTTTGGCGAAAATTTAATCGCCTGCGTCATGCCCTGGAACTGGCGGATGGCGAGGTCGACGTCGTCCCACTCATCTTCTTGGACGCTCATCAGCAGAAGCATGAGGTTGGCGCCCACGGAAAAATTCACGGCGTCGTTGGTGATGACGAAAGCGTCGAAGGCGTCGCCGGGGCCGCCGGGCTTGAGTGACTGAATAATCAAGCTGACAATGTCGGAGCCGAGCGAGTTCATCTTGCTGTGGAATTCGAGGCAGGCCACGCCGTCGCCCAGATCGATGAGCGATGCCCCGGAATTCTTCTTGACCACTCCGTTCGATTTCTTTGCGACGATTGTCGACCACACTCCGGCGGGAACGTGAACCAGTTCCCAGTTCCCAGTTCCCAGTTGCCAGTATTTACGGCCTGACGGCGATTTCGGATCGTCTGAGTACCAGGACTTCTGGCCTGCGGCCAGGAGTTTTTCTACGTTCGCCGCGACCGGCTTACCTTCTTTTTTCATGCGGGCGACGGTGGCCTCGACGCCGGCGGCGTCCCAGAGTTCGAACGGGCCAAGCTCCCAATTGAAGCCGAGGCGCATGGCGCGGTCGATT
>Ga0302326_10007797_pt1 | contig 23737 bp, 19 predicted proteins | sample Palsa_T0_3_FD_202264 | JGI IMG/M metagenome (GOLD analysis project Ga0302326, IMG submission 202264) | Peat permafrost microbial communities from Stordalen Mire near Abisko, Sweden - Palsa_T0_3 | ecosystem: Environmental > Terrestrial > Soil > Palsa > Peat permafrost | place: Sweden: Abisko... | reverse complement strand
CAGCATCTGCAGGAGGCGCAGTTCTAGCTTCGTCAGCCGCACCGGCACGCCGTCCGCGATTTTGACGGTGTGCTCCTCGAGATCAAGCGTCATGAGGCCAGCGGCGAGCGGCGCTGAGCTCTCGATCCCGGAGCGGCGCAAGAGCGCCTTGATGCGCGCCAGCAACGTGCGCGGGCTGAAGGGCTTGGTGAGATAGTCGTCGGCGCCTAATTCGAGCGCGCGCACCAGATCCTCCTCTTCGCCGCGCACGGTCAGCATCATGATCGGCACCCGCGACTGCGCACGGATCGCCTCACAGACCTGAAAGCCGCTCGCGCCGGGCATGTTGATATCGAGCACCACGAGATCCGGCGCTTCGGCGCCGAAGCTCCTGATCGCAGTCGGGCCGTCGGCGGCGCGGATGACGAGATAGCCCGCCTGCGTCAGCGTGAAGGCGATGAGCGAGAGCAGATCCCGGTCATCATCGGCGATCATGATTTTCACGCGGCGCGATCCTCAGGCAGCGTGATAGTGAAGCGCGTGCGCTGCGCCGCGGTGCGCTCGGCCTGGATGGTGCCGCCGTGGCGGTCGATGATCGATTTTACGATCCACAGACCCAATCCCAGGCCACCCGCCTCGGGCTCCTCGTCCGGGCCGCGGCGAAAACGTTCGAAGATGGTGGAACCCGCCTCCGCGGGCACGCCCGCACCCTCATCCTCGACCCAGGCCGTGATCCGGCCGTCGGCGGCGCTTGCGCCCACGCGCACGACGCTCTCTTCAGGCGCGAATTTGCTCGCATTCGCCAGCAGATTGACGAACACCTGCGTAAGACGCGTGGCATCCCCGTCGATGCGCGGCAGATCCTGCGGCAGCGACACTTCGAGCTTCTGGCCGCGCAGCACGAGGAGCGAGCCGATGAGTGTTTGCGTATCCTCGAGGATCTCCTCGAGCGCGACACTTTGATGGCGGATCCCGAGCTGCCCGGACTCGATGCGGGTGCTCTCGAGGAGATTATCGATCAGCTGCGTCAGGCGCACGGTGCCGCGCTCGAGCGACAGCACCAGTTCCGCGCTCTCGGCGGCGCCGAGCGTCGGCAGCCCCTCGCGCAACAGCTCGATCGAGGCCAGCTGCGCTGCGAGCGGCGTGCGGAACTCGTGCGAGATGTTGGCGAGCACCGTGTCGCGAGCGCGTCGCACCGCCTCAAGCTCGGTCTCATCGCGGATCACCTGTACCTGCAGACCGTCCACCATGGCGGAGCTGGCGATGACGGTCGTGCGCGCGCCGGCGGCGCTGGTCTGCAGGCGCTCGATCGATTGCGCACTGCCGGCGCTGCGTGCCTTGACGATCGGGCAGTCGAAATCGCAGGGGCGCCGGCCGTTGACGTCGCGCGGCTTGAGCACGTCGCCGCAGAAGCGCCCCACGGCGGCGGCGGTGTCAACGTTCAGGAGCCGTGCAGCCTGCGGGTTCAAATAACGGATGGCGCGATTCTTATCCACCGCATACACGCCCTCGACGATCCCCAAGAGCACCGCCTGCGCCTCGGCCTCGCGGCGGCGCAGGGTGTTCGTCAGATCAACAAGATTGCGGCGCATGTCCTCCATCGTGCGCGCGAGCGCCCCGACTTCCGCCGCGCCGCCCGGCGGGATGGAGGTCGAGAAGTCTCCCTGGCCGAGCCGTACCGCCGCCGCGGTCAGCGCGCGCACCGGCCCCGCCACGCGCTGGCCCAGGATGATTCCCGCGAGCACGGCAAACAAAGCGAGCACCAGTGCCGTCGCCTGCAGGCGGCGCGCAAGATGGGTTGCGTTCTGGTCGATGCCGGCGGCCGGCAGGCGTGATTCGATGAGAGCGATCGCCTCGCCGGTGGAGGCAAACACCGGGACACTCGAGGCGTACAGGTTGAGCGCGGCGATGCGCTGCACAGATGAGTGGCCATCGGCAAGTCCCGCCGCGTGCAGCGAGGTGAAGGCATCGACCGGCGCTGAGGAGTAGCTTCGGTAGTTGATGAGCCGCACTTCGACGCCGACGTGCTGACTCAGAAGGCGCGCAAGCTGCGGATCAAGCAGGCGCACGATGAAGACCCGCGTCGCCTTGTCGCTGCCGAAGCTTGCGACCGCACCTAAGAGCGCGAACGGACTCGATGCCGGGGCGGCGAGGAAACTCTCGCCCTGCTCGGCGCTCGCGGTGACGATGTCCTCCCAGGGCAGCTCCGGCCCGACCTGGGCGAGAAGCTCAGGTCCCTGGTAGGCCGCACAAGCGGTCACCGACTCGGTCTGGCAAAAGCGCCGGAGGAACAGCGTGAGTGCATCCTTGTTGGGTTCGGCCAAGAGCCGCTGCAGAGTCGGACGGTCGGCGAGCACGTGCGCGGCGGTCACGGCGTCCTCGCCGAAGCGGCGCAGGTCCTCGCGCGCCATGGCGCCCGCCAGCTGCACGCGCGCCTTGCCCTGTTCTGCGGCAAGGTCGCGCAGCATGCCGATGGCGGAGAAGGAGATGCCGCCGACCACGAGCACTACGATCGCGACATTGATGGCCGCGAGCCACCAGCCAAGGCCAGTGTTCGCCGGATCAAATTTGAACCGCACCCACAGCCGCCGTGCACGCTCGAGCATGGGTCTAACGCCGCCGGTAGCCGGTGCGCTCAACGAGCGTCTTCACGACGAGGGTTGCGATCGCGAGCAGCATGAGCAGCGATGCGACTGCGAATGCGCCGACGAAGTTGTACTCGTTGTAGAGGATTTCGATGTGCAAGGGCATCGTGTTGGTGAGGCCGCGAATGTGGCCGGATACGACTGAGACTGCGCCAAATTCGCCCATGGCGCGCGCATTGCAGAGAATAATGCCGTACAGCAGTCCCCAGCGCACCTTTGGCAGCGTGACGCGGAAGAACGTGAGCCAGCCGCCGGCGCCCAGCGTAATCGCCGCTTCCTCCTCGTCGTTGCCGAGCTGCTGCATGAGCGGAATGAGTTCGCGCGCGACGTACGGAAAGGTCACGAACAGGGTCGCGAGGAAAATGCCCGGCAGCGCGAAGATGATGTTGATGTCGTGATCCTGCAGCCAGCGGCCGAACCAGCCCTGCAGGCCGAAGAGCAGTACATAGATCATGCCGGAGATGACCGGTGAGACGGCGAGCGGCAGATCGATGAGCGTAATGAGAAAGCTCTTGCCGCGAAACTCGAATTTGGCGATCGCCCAGGCGGCGGCGAGCCCGAAGACGATGTTGATCGGCACGACGACGAGCGCCACCGTCAGCGTCAGACGGATGGCGGCACGGGTATCGACATCAAGGAAGGATCCAAAGTAGACGCCGAACCCCTTGGCGAGCGCCATGGCAATGACGGTCGCCAGCGGCGCGAACAACAGCGCCGCCAGAAACACGAGCGACACCGTGATGAACGCCCAGCGCACCAGCGTGCCCATGAGCGTATCGCGGCCCGGGCGGGTCGCGATCTCAGCGAGAATGCTGACGGGCTCGGCGTCCACTAATGTCCCGTCGCGACCAGGCGCTTGCGTCCCCAGGCCTGCAGCAGATTGATGGTGAGCAGCATCACGAACGAGATCACGAGCATGACGAAGCCGAGCGCTGCTGCGCCCTTGTAGTCAAACTCCTCCAGGTGGATGACGATGAGCAGCGGCGTGATCTCGGTCTTCATCGGCAGATTTCCCGAGATGAAGATCACCGAGCCGTACTCCCCCACGGCGCGCGCGAACGCCAGCGTGAAGCCGGTGAGGAGCGCGGGCAGCACGGTCGGCAGGATGATGCGGCGGAACACGTAGAACCTGCCGGCGCCCAAAGTCTCCGCGGCATCCTCAAGATCGCGCTGCACCTCGGCAAGCGCCGGCTGCACCGAGCGCACCACGAACGGCATGCCAATGAGAGTCAATGCCACGGTGACGCCGATCCAGGTGTAGGCCACCTTGATGCCGAGCGGCTCCAGATACCGGCCGATCCAGCCGTTCTGCGCGAATACCGTGGTGAGCGCAATGCCCGATACCGCGGTCGGCAGCGCAAACGGCATGTCGATGAGCGCATCGATGATCTTTCTGCCCGGGAACTCGTAGCGCACCAGTGTCCAGGCGATGATGAAGCCAAAGATGAGATTGATCGTCGCCGCCAGCAGCGATGCCCCGAATGAGAGCCGGTAGGAGCCGATGGCGCGCGGATCCAAAATCACGGCGAGAAATTCGCGCCAGTGCATCGAGGTCGCCATCAGGATGAGCGAGGCGAGCGGCAGCAGCACGATGCCGCTCAAGAAAAAAACCGTGAAGCCGAACGTGAGGCCGAAGCCGGGGAGCACGCTTGGCTGGCGCCAGCTCGTCACGGCGGGTTATCCGCCGGCCGATACACGACCAGCACCGGCCAGCGCGGCTGCGAACCCAGGAGTGCGTGAAACCGCTCGGCAATGCCCGCGATCTGCGAGATGCCAAGGATCAGGATCTGGTCGGGCGATTCGGCGAGGCGCCGCGCGAGCGCATCGGCGACGTCGCCGAAGCGCAGCTCGGTGCGCATCTCAAGACCGTGCACCGCCTGGGCTTCGGAACGCGCATCGAGCAGTGCCCGCATGCCCTGCGGGCGCTGGCCGTCGGGCGTGCTATTGGGCAGGATCCCGACGTAGATGCCTTCGGCGGCCACGTGCCGGAGAAGACTCGCCGCGACCGCAAGCGTTGCGCTCCGCGCCGACTCATCGGCCCAGTGAATGAGCACCCGCTGCGGCGCGCTCGCCACCGCCGGCAGGATGAGTACTTCCTCCGCGCCGTGGCGCAGGAGCCATTCAATCTGCGCCACCGAGTCGGGATTTGCGGCGATGACGGCAGCGCCGGAAATCGTCGCATGCGCCTCCAGCACGCGCACCGACACGCGAGTCTTCATGCGGGTGGCGAGCTCCTGCAGGAGTGCATGGCGGCTCAACTCTGCGGCCGCCGCCTCCGTGTGCGCGTAAGCGGTGAAGCTTGAAAGCGGTGTCGGCAGCACATGAATGCGCCGCACGCCGATGGCGACGCTTTGACCCGGCACAATGCTGAAGGCGCGCTGCTCGTGCTGCGTGCGCGTGACCTCGAGGAGGGCTGCGCCCTCGCCGTTGGGGGTGCGCGCCAGGAGCGACTCGGCAGCCCCGTCGCTTAGGCGGATGCGAATGGCCTCGAGCGCGCCGGTGAAAGCGACTTCATCCACTGTGCCGCTGCCCAGGTAATCGGAGCTCAAGCCCGCCTGGCTCGCGGCGAGCTCCACTTCCTCCGGCCGGATGACGGCGACGACCTCGTGCTCGCGCGCGCCGGGTGTGGATTCACCGGGTAGGCTGTCGGCCGCGCCGAACCTCAGGCCGTCGCGCGTCTGGCGCGCGAGCAAGAGGTTCGCGGCGCCGAGGAAGGTCGCGACGAAGCGCGTCGTCGGCCGCGTGTACAGCTCATCCGGCCGGCCGAGCTCGAGCAGCCTGCCCAGGTTCATGACGCCGATGCGGTCGGCGAGCGCGAACGCTTCTTCCTGATCGTGCGTGACGAGCACGGTCGTGATCCCCAGCTCGCGCTGCACCTGGCGGATCGTGCGGCGCAGCTCTTCGCGGATCTTGGCATCGAGCGCCCCGAAGGGCTCATCGAGGAGCAGCACTTCAGGCTTGTGAGCGAGCGCGCGCGCGACCGCGACGCGCTGCTGCTGTCCTCCGGAGAGCTGTGTCGGCAGGCGCTCATCCATGCCTTCGAGCGCCACCAGGCGCAGGAGCTCGCGGCGCCGCTCGCGCCGCTTCGCAGCACTCATGCGCCGCACGCGCAAGGCGAACTCAATGTTGTCGGCGACGCTCATGTGTTTGAAGAGGGCGTAATTCTGGAACACGAGTCCGACGCCGCGCTTTCTCGCCGAGACGTGGGTGACATCGCGTCCATGCAGCGAAATGCGGCCGTGGTCGACGGCGGTGAGCCCGGCGACGGCACGCAGGAGCGTGCTTTTGCCGCTGCCGCTCGGCCCCAGGAGCACGAAAAATTCGCCGTCACCGATGTCGATCGAGACGTCGTTGACGACCGGTGCGCCCTGATAGCGCTTGGTGACTTGGTCGAGCGTGATCGACATGGGAAGCCTGAGCTGATGCGCGGGGACTTATGCTACCGGGCCGTGCGCGAGCCGTCAGTGGCGCTGGGTTACAGAACGGTTATAAAGCGCGGAGACGCCTGCCAGGTCACATCTTGCGGCCGCTTCAAATGACGAGCACGACGCCCTCGCAGGCGGTGAGGTCCGCGGCGAGCGCCGTGACCTGCTCGCGGCTTTCGGCGCGGATCGCGTAGGAAATCGACAGGTAATTGCCGTTCTTGCTCAAATGCTCCGTGACGTGACTTGCCTCGGTGAGCGGCACGTGGCGCAGCACAATGGCATGGATGCGTGCCCGGAATTCGGGCGTCGGCGGCCCGATGACCTTGATCGGGTAGTCGGTCGGAAAGACCAGTAGGGGCTCGTCACTCACCACGGCTCTGCGTAAACCTCGCGTTTGTACTGCTGCAGTTCATCATGGATCCGGCGCCACAGGGCGCCCGGCACTCCCGTGCCGACGGGCTCGCCGTCGAGCGTGCTCACCGGCAGCACTTCGCGCATGGCAGAGGAGATCCAGATCTCATCCGCGCCGCGCACTGCAATCTCGCTCAATGCGATCGAGCGGTGGCGGATGCCGGCACGATCGGCGAGTTCCTCGACGACGCTGCGCGTGGTGCCCGGAAGAATCTCGCGCGACTGCGGCGGTGTCAAAATTTCCTGGCCGATGACGACGTGCACGGCCGAGGATGAGCCTTCCGTCAACCTGCCGTCCTTCAGGAGGATGGTTTCGGCCGCATTGGCATCCACCGCGAGCTGCCGCAGCAGCACATTGGCCAAAAGAGCGGTGGCCTTGATGTCGCAGCGCGCCCAGCGCGTATCTTGCGCGGTGATGCAGGCTATTCCCTGCTCGAGCGCCCAGGCCGCGGGCGGCACCAAGGCGGATGCGAACGCAAACACGCTGCGCTCAATCTCCGGCAGCGGCGCGTGGTTGCGGCCGCGCTCCGCGCCACGCGTCACCTGCCAGTAGAGCGCCTGGTCGCCGCCGCCGTTTTTTTCGATGAGCGAAGCGAGGAGCTCGCGCCACTCGATGTTACTCAGCGGATCCTCCATCAGGATCGCGGCGAGACTCCTCGTCAGGCGTGCTGCGTGCGCCGCGAAGCGAAACGGCCGGCCGGCGTACACCGGCATCATTTCATAGGCCCCATCGCCGAAGAGAAATCCCCGGTCGAAGGGCGAGATGCGCGCGGCCTCGAACGGCAGGTACTCGCCGTTCAAATAACAGATCGGCAGGGGCTCGGTCACTATTTGAACCACAGCGAGATGCTGTCGGTCATGCGCGTCCAGATGCCGCCCAGCGGGTCAGCCTGCAGCGCGACAAGCGGCGTGCGGATGACGACGTCGCCGTTCGGCGCCGTGACCGTAAGCTCGCCCAGGGCCGCACCCGCGGCGAGCGGCGCGATGAGCGGCTCTTTGAGCGTCGTATTGGTGCGCAGCTTCGCAAGCTCGCCGCGCCCCACGGTGACGATGAGATTGCTTGCGACACCGACGCGCACGGTGGGCGTTGCGCCCTTGTAGACATGCGGGTTCAGCACCAGATCGCCGCGGCTTTTGATCTTGCCGGTCTCAAAGAAAGTGTAGCCATAGTTGAGAAGGGCTGCGCTCGCATCCTCGCGCGCCTTGATCGACGGCGAGCCCAACACCACCGACGTCAGGCGCATGCCATCGCGCTTGGCGGAAGTGATGAGACAGTAACCGGCCGTGTCCGTATGGCCCGTCTTGATGCCATCCACCGTCGGGTCGCGCAACAGGAGCCCGTTCCTGTTGTGCTGCGTGATGTTGTTCCAGGTGAATTCGCGCAAGCCATACCACTGATAGTACTGGGGAAAGTCGTTGACGATGGCGCGCGACAGCGTCGCCATGTCGCGCGCCGTCGTGTAGTGGTTGGGGCTCGGCAGGCCGTCGCTGTTCTCGAAGTTCGTCGCCTTCATGCCCAAGCGCTTGGCGTAAACGTTCATGATCTGCGCGAACGCGCTCTCGGTGCCGCCCACTTTTTCGGCGAGCGCGATAGTGGCGTCATTGCCCGATTGCACCAGCATGCCCTTGATGAGCACCTCGGCCGGGATCTGCGTGCCCACCTGCACGAAGGTGCGCGAGCCCTCGGCTTTCCAGGCGTGCTCGCTGATGGTGACGATGTCGTCAAGCTTGAGGCGGCCTTCCTTCAGCGCCGCAAACACGACGTAACTCGTCATGAGTTTGGTGAGACTCGCAGGCTCCATGCGCTCATCCGCGCGCTCCTGGGCAAGCACGCGGCCGCTGTAGTGATCGATCAGGATGTAGGCGCGCGCCTCAACTGCCGGCGGCTGTGGAATGGGGCCGCCGTTGGGATTGGCCGCGGCCAGGGGAGAGGCTGCCGGCACGGGCGTCGCAGCGGGTGCCTGGGCCGCGGCGGGTGCCTGCGGGTGCGCGGTCTTGGCGGGCGCTGCGACGACGGCAGAGGACAGTAGAGCGAGCGAGACTAAAAAAAATGAGCGCAACATGCCTGATGACCCCACGAAAGTATTGGACCTTGAAAACCCTGTGATCGCGCGCAGCCCGGCAGATGCCGCAGGCCGCGCCCTAATTTGGCGCCAGACGCGCATCCGCAATCCCCAATTTGGCAAGCCTTGCCGCGAACGCATCAAACTCCGCGACGCTCGTAATGGGCCCCAGGCGCACGCGGAAGAGATGCGACTTGGCATCGAGCGGGCTCACGACCGTTGCATTGGTAATCCCCGCGCCCTGCAGACGCTCGAGCAGGTGCCGGGCGTTGTCCTCGGCGGCGAACGCGCCCGCCTGCATGTACAGGTCCGGCATCGGCGCGGCTGCAACGCGCGTCAGCGTGTCCGGCGTATTCATGCTCAGCGCGCGCACTTCCACGAGGGTCGTGCCTTCGCGCAGCATGTCGAGCTTCGCGGCGGCGGTGTAGGAGAGATCAATGATGCGATTGGCCACGAATGGGCCGCGGTCGTTGATGCGCACCACGATGCTTCTGCCGTTCTTGAGATTGGTGACGCGCGCGTAGGCCGGGATCGGCAGGGTTTTGTGCGCCGCCGTCATGCCGTACATGTCGTAGGGCTCGCCCATCGAGGTGCTGACGCCGTGAAAAGTCGGCCCGTACCAGGAGGCGACGCCGCGCTCGACATAACCGTCGGCGCTCGCGAGCACGAAGTAGCGCTTGCCCATCACATCATAAAAGGGCGGATTGCCGCGCTTGCTGCGCAGTTCCGGCCGCGGCACTGCATCGGGCACGGCGGCGTAGTCGCGCGGTCCGGCCGGCAGCGGCGCCGGGGTCGCCGTGGGTGCAACGACGGCAGGCGCGCTTGGCGCCTCGCGCCGGTGCGTGCTCGAGCAGGCCGCGAGTATCCCCGCGAGCGCGACGGGCGCAAGACGCAGATGCATCCGACTCACGATGTGGTGCTCGGCAGGCGCGCGAGAATCGCCTGCGCCAGATCATGCACGGCCATGGCGTAGCGGGCGCTGTGGTTGTAGCGCGTGATCACCATGAAATTTTTGAAGCCCAGGCGATAGGCGGGGCCGTCCTGCTCCTCGGCGCTTATGATCACGACCGCAGTTGCGGCGGCGGCCGTAAGGTCGCTCGTTACGCCCTGCGCGTTCACGCTGCCGAGCGTTTCATTCAGGTCAAGATTCTTAAGATCGATGTGGAAAGTCGCGCCCGGCTCGATGATGGCATCGGCCATGACCGGGCTTGCAGGCTCCCAGCCGTGTTCGCGCAGATAGAAGGCGACGCTGGCGAAGATATCGGCCCAGTCGGTGAAGAGATTTCTGTGCTCATCGCCGTCGGCGTCGATGGCAAAGCGGCGATAGCTCGAGGGCATGAACTGCGGCGCGCCCATGGCGCCGGCGTAGGATCCGGTCACCGTCAAAGGATCGATACGCTCTTCGCGGGTCAGGAGGATGAACTGCTCAAGCTCGCTTCTTGCGAACTTGCTGTGCTGCTCGAAGGCGAGGGTCGCAAGCGCATCCAGGACCCGGTCGCGCCCCATCATGCGGCCGTAGAAGGTTTCGCAGCCGAGGATCGCGACGATGTACTCGGGTGCCACGCCGCGCTCGGCTGCGGTCCGCTCCAGGAGCTCGCGGTGCTCGATCCAGAACTCAACCCCCGCGGCGATCCTCTTCTCGGTGAGGAAATGCTGGCGGTATTCCCACCAGGCAAGCACGCGCTCGGCGGGCTGCTCGGTGCGCTCGATGACTTTGATCTGCGGCACGGCGTGGCGCAGGAGCGCGCGCACGACGTGCGGCGGCAGCGCGTTGCGCGCGGTGACGTCGTTGATGAAGTCGCGGATGTCCGGTCGGTCCAGATCAAAATGCGTCGTCGAGGCGGGCGAGGTGTCGGCGTCCGCGGCCGTGGCGCCCAAGAGGGCGGCGAGCAGCAAGAAGCGCCAGAGCGTTTGCAGATGCAGTCGCACGCTAGGAACCGATGAGTTTGCGATGTGAATACAGCGACATCAGGATCCCGAATCCCGCCAGCAGCGTGACCATGGCGCTGCCACCGTAGCTCACGAGCGGCAAGGGCACGCCCACCACCGGCAGAAGCCCGCTCACCATGCCGGCGTTGATGAAGACGTAGACAAAAAACGTCAGGGCAATGCTGCCGCCCAGGAGGCGCGCGAAGGTGTCCTGCGTCTGCATCGCAAGAAAGAGCGCGCGCGCGACCACGAAGGCGTAGAGCAGGAGCAGGAGCGCGAGCCCGAGGAAGCCGAACTCCTCGCCGATGACTGCAAAGATGAAATCGGTCGAGCGCTCCGGCAGAAACTGCAGCTGCGCCTGGCTGCCGTGCATCCAGCCCTTGCCGAAGACGCCTCCGGAGCCGATCGCGATCTGCGACTGGATGATGTGGTAGCCGGCGCCCAAGCGGTCGGTGGAGGGGTCCATGAAGGTGAGCACGCGCTTTCTCTGGTAGTCGTGCATGAAGCTCCAGCCGAACCAGCCCGCCGCGGCGCCGAGACCGGCAAGCGTTGCGATGATGCGTATCCGCAGGCCCGCCATGACGATGACGAGGCTGCCCGCGATCGCAATCAGGGCGGCGGTGCCCAGGTCCGGCTGCAAGGCGACGAGCCCCACCGGCACAAAGACGAGGATAGCGAGCGCGATGAGCGTGCCCAGCGTCGGCGGCAGCGGCCGGTCGTGCAGAAACCAGGCGCACATCATCGGCACCGCAAGCTTCATGAGCTCGGAGGGCTGAAAGCGCACGAGGCCTAAGTCAAGCCAGCGCTGCGCGCCTTTGCCGATGTAGCCGATGCCATCCACCACGATGAGGAGCGCAACGCCCAGGAGAAAGAGCCACGGCGAGCTCCTTCTTAAGAAGTTGGGATTGACCTGCGCGAGCACGAGCATCGCCACCGCCCCCATCCCCAGGTGCGCCGAGGCGCGCATGACGGTCGGCAGGCTCATGCCCGAGGCGCTGTAGAGCACCACGAGCCCGAAGCCTGCGATGAGCGCAAGGCCAATGAGGAGCGGCCCGTCGAGCTGCAGGGCGGCGAGCATGTGCGCCGTGCCCGTCAGGGTGCGGCGGGTGCGCGAGCCGGAGGTGATTTCCTCGTACATCATGTCGGCGCCTTCGGATCGATGACCTTGGGCTTGTTGTCGGCCCCGAGGAGATAGGCATCCATGACCTTGCGGGCAATGGGCGCCGCGGCGCTTGCACCGAAGCCTGCGTTTTCCACCAGCACCGCGACCGCGATGCGCGGCGCCTCAACCGGCGCGAAGGCGATGAACCAGGCGTGATCGCGCAACTGCTCTTCGACTGTCTTTTCGTTGTATTTGGCGTTCTGCGCCACCGAGTAGACCTGCGCCGTGCCGGTCTTGCCGGCGATGGAGTAGGCGGCGCCCTTGCCGCTTTCGTGCGCGGTGCCGTAGGTCGCAGCGCCGATCATGCCGTTGATGACGCGGTTCCAGTCGCCGTCACTCACGCCCTCGATGGCTTTGCCTGCGATCGGCGCGATCGGCCGCACATGACCTTTGGCATCGCGCAGTCCGGTCACGAGTCTGGGCTGAAAGTTCTTGCCGCGCTCGGCGATGATGCCGGCGACGTGCGCGAGCTGCAGCGGCGTCACGAGCAGAAAGCCCTGGCCGATGCCGAAATTCACGGTATCGCCCGGAAACCAGATCTGGTCCGCGGGGGATTTGAAGGCAAGCTTCTTCCATTCCGGCGTGGGCAGCAGGCCCGGCTTCTCGCCGCTGATATCAATCCCCGTCACCTTGCCGTAGCCGAAGGGCGCCAGAAAGGTCGCGATGCGGTTGACGCCGATGGTTGCGGCGAGGCCGAAGAAATAGACATCGCAGGATTTCGCGATCGCATCCTGCAGGGCGATGTGGCCGTGCTTGCCGCCTTTGCCCTCGCGCCACAGGCGGGTGCTGCCCGGCAGATGAAAGACGCCGTCGCAGAATTCGATCTTCTCCGGATCGAGCACGTGATAGGTGAGACCTGCGAGCGCCACCGCCGGTTTGATGGTCGAGCCGGAAGGGTAGGTGCCGCGCAGCGCGCGGTTCAGCAGGGGCTTGTCGACATTGTCGGTGAGCGCAAGGTACTCGGCGCGCGTGATGCCGCGCGCGAAGAGCGTGGGATCAAAGCCCGGACGGCTCGCAAGCGCAATGACATCGCCGTTCCTCGGGTCAAGCGCCACCACCGCGCCGCGGCGCTCGCCGAGCGCATCCTCCGCGACCTTCTGCACATCAAGGTCGAGCGCGAGCATGAGGTCGGCGCCGGCGGTGGGTGCATGCGTGTGCAGGTCCGGCACGAGCGCGCCCTGGTGCTGCACCGAGCGCCCGAGGGCGTTGACGAGCACCTCGCGTACGCCGTTGGAGCCGTGCAGCTCCTGCTCGTAGGAGCTCTCAACGCCGAGCTTGCCGATGAGCGCGGTGCCGGAGTAAACGGCGCGGTCGATGCGCTCAAGGTCGGGCTCGCTGATTGCGCCGACGTATCCCAGCGCGTGTACGGCGAGTTCCCCCTCCGGATAGGAGCGCGTCTGCCGGGTCTTGATGTCGAGGCCCGGGAATTCGAAGCGCCGCACGGCAAAGATCGCGACGTCCTCATCGGACATGCGCAGGCGCACCGGCACGCTGTCGAAGGGGCGCCGCGAGCGGATCGTACGTTTCAATTCCCCCATGGAATCCGGATCGATGAGGCCAAGCTTCGCCAGGCCCTTCAGAGCCGCGTTCACATCCGGGACTTCCTCGGGCACGAGTTCCAGCTGATAAGCCGGCTGGTTGCCCGCGAGAAGCTTGCCGTTGCGGTCGAGAATGAGCCCGCGCGCGGCCGGGATCGGCTCGACCCGCACCTGATTGCCCTGCGACAGCTCGGTGTAATAGTCGTGACGCAGGACCTGCAGCAGCACGAGGCGTCCGATGAGCGCAAGCGTGAGCGCAGCGATTATGGCGCCCGCGGCGAGCGCCCGGCGCTCGAACTGGCGCTGCTCGTTGTGGTGATCCTTGATGCGCACGCCCTGCACCATCAGCAGCACGCCTGCGTAAGCTGAAGTCGGTTCATCGCGGCGCGTGGCTCCTGCCCAGGAGCGCGGCGGCGAGCGGCCAGATGAGCGTGCCGGTCAATATCTGCACCCACCGCAACGGGCCGGAGAGCGTGTGCCCGGTCCAGCCATCGATTGCGAACACCACAAACTCATAGATAAAAAGCTCGCCCATGATGATGAGGGACTGCTGGAAGACGGGCTTCGAGCGGATTTTCTGGTGCTCGCGCACCGCGATGTAGGTCACGAGCGCGAGCGCCAGAGCGTGCTGACCGAGCACCGAGCCCTGGAACACATCAAGCGCCAGGCCGCCGATCCAGCCGAGTCCAATGCCGCCGGTATGCGGCCAGGAAATAGACCAATACAGGACCCCGAGCACCATAAACGATGGCCGCACCGCATCCAACCACACCGGCAGCGGCACGACCGACAGAAAGAGCGCCAGGAGCAGCGTGAGAAAAATGCGGCCACGCGGCTCACGGGTACGGGCGTTCAATCGGTCGCCTCCTTGTCAGCATCCTGCGGCGGCGCAGGCTTAACCTTCGCGCGAGCAGGCGCTTTGGCAGGCGGCACCGCTTGGACAGGTGGCGGGGCAGGAGGTGCCTCAGTGGGCGCGGCCGTCGGTGCGGCAGGTTTTGCCGGGGTCGGCTGCGGCTGGATGTCGGAGCTCAGGGGGTGCGCATCCGGGAACCACACGAGTGCGACTTCCCGGTCGCTGTCGATGTGCGCCAGTGGCACCGCGCGAACCTGCGCGAGCGGCTGGATCGCATCCCGGTGCACCTCGGCGACGCGGGCGACCGGGTAGCCCGCCGGAAATACGCCGCCCAGGCCAGAAGTGATCAGGCGGTCGCCGGGCTTCACGTCGGCGTTCGCAGGCAGGTACGGCAAAGCGAGTGTGCCTTCGTTGCCGGCACCGACCGCGATCGTCCTTAAGCCCGTGCGCTCGATCTGCACCGGCACCGCATGTTCAGGGTCGGTGACGAGAATCACCTCGGCGCTCCACGGGCCGACGTGGATGGTTTGCCCGAGAAGGCCCGCATCATCGAGCACGGTTTGGCCGGCGCTGACGCCGTTGGTCGTACCGCGATTGATGAGCATGCGCTGGCGCAGCGTCGTCAACTCGGTGTTGACGATTTCAGCAATGAGCCAGCGCTGCGCGATCGGCGGCAGGCCCTTGGCAAGGCCACGCAGCTGGGCGTTCTCGCGCGCCAGCGCGTCGTAGTTCAAGGTGCGCAGGGCAAGAGCGCTCTGCTGGGCCCGAAGATGCGTGTTCTCGGTGCGCAGCGCTTCTCGCGTCTGCATGCTCTCTCTGATCCAGGCGACTGCGGCCGATGGCGAGCTCACCGCAAGCTGCAGCGGGTAGGCTGCCGCCTGCAGGACGTAGCGCGCCTGGTTCAACCAGCCGCCCCTCTGGTCGAGCACCATGACGACGATCGATACGATCGCGTAGACAGTGAACCGGAAGCCAGGCGACGCGCCGCGTCCGGCAAGCCGTCGGTTGTCGCCTACACCGAATGCGGCCACGCCGTGCGGGGACTACTCGAGTCCGAAGTGACCGGGGCCCATGGCGTCCATCAGCTCGAGAATGCGCCCGCCGCCGCGCGCGACGCAAGTGAGGGGGTCGTCCGCGACGACGACCGGAAGGCCGGTTTCTTCGGTGAGAAGCTTATCGATGTCGCGCAGCAAGGCGCCGCCGCCGGTCAGCACGATGCCGCGATCGGCAACGTCGGCGCCCAGTTCCGGCGGCGTCTGCTCGAGCGCCTGTTTCACGGCGCTGACGATGCTCTGCAGGGGCTCCTGTAGTGCCTCTAAGATTTCATTGCTGTTCAGCGTGAAGCTGCGCGGCACGCCTTCAGAGAGATTGCGGCCCTTCACCGAAAGCTCGCGCACCTGCTGGCCGGGGTAGGCCGAGCCGATCTCGATCTTGATGCGCTCCGCGGTTGCCTCGCCGATCAGAATGCCGTAATTGCGGCGCACATAGTTCATGATCGCCTCATCGAAGCGATCCCCGCCGATGCGCGCCGAGTTTGCATACACGATGCCATTCAGCGACAGCACGGCCACTTCCGAGGTGCCACCGCCAATGTCGAGCACCATGGAGCCGCGCGGCTCGTGCACCGGCAGGCCGGCGCCAACCGCGGCCGCCATGGGTTCGCTTACGATGCCGACGTTGCGCGCGCCTGCGCCTTCGGCGGACTCGCGGATCGCGCGGCGCTCGACCTGGGTTGAGCCAAAGGGCACGCACACGAGCACCCGCGGGGAGGGCTTGAGCATGCGGTTGCCGTGCACCTTGTTGATGAAGTATTGAAGCATCTTCTCCGTGTAGGTGAAGTCGGCGATGACGCCGTCCTTCATCGGGCGCACGGCGTTGATGTGCCCCGGCGTGCGGCCGAGCATGTTCTTAGCCTCGGAGCCTACTGCGACGATGATCTTGCCGCCGCGCGTGGGTTCATCCTGTACCGCGACCACCGAGGGTTCATTCAGAACGATGCCCTTGTCACGGACATAGATGAGTGTGTTAGCCGTCCCCAAATCAATGGACAGGTCACTCGAGAAATAGCCGCGCAGGCGTTTGAACATGAATTGACCGAATATTTGCGAGGCGGGAGGATGCCAAAAGTGGCGCGTAATCTATCAACCGACAGGACATTGAGCAAGGCAAGCTGTATGATTTTGAGCCGTTTTTCGCACTTTTCCCCACACCCATGGCCCTGACACGAGCCGCGATCGATAGCATCGCGCAGCTGGCCCGTCTCGAGCTCAACGAGGCGGAGATCCCGATTTACCAGGACAATCTGTCCCGCATCCTCGATTTTGTACGGGAACTGGACCGCGCCGCGACGACTGGCGTCACACCCATGGCGCATCCGCTGCCGGGACTTTCGCAGCGGCTGCGTGTCGACGTCGTCACAGAAGCCGACGCGCACGAGCTTTATCAGCGCAATGCGCCGCAGGTGGAAGCGGGGCTGTATCTCGTTCCAAAGGTGATCGAGTGAGTCTCGTCAATCAGTCGCTCACCGAGCTCGCCGCAGGCCTGGCCGCGCGCGAGTTCTCAAGCGCGGAGTTGACGCAAGCGTATCTTGCGCGCATCGCCGCGCGCGGCCCTGCGTTAAATGCCTTCGTCACGGTGGCACACGAGTCTGCACTCGCCGACGCGCAGGCGGCCGATCATGCGCTCAAGCGCGGTGACGGCGGCGCGTTGACGGGCCTGCCGCTCGTGCACAAGGACATTTTTTGTACAGCCGGTCTGCGCACCACCTGCGGCTCGCGCATGCTCGATCAGTTTGTCGCGCCCTACGACGCCACCGTAGTCGCGAAGCTCAAGGATGCCGGCACCGTTCTCCTCGGCAAGACCAACATGGACGAATTCGCCATGGGCTCATCGAGCGAGACGAGCTATTACGGTGCAGTCAAAAATCCCTGGAACCTGGCGCTCGTGCCGGGCGGCTCCTCCGGAGGCTCGGCCGCCGCGGTTGCGGCGCGGCTGTCTCCGGTTGCAACCGGCACCGACACCGGCGGCTCGATCCGCCAGCCTGCAGCGCTCTGCGGCGTCACGGGGTTGAAGCCCACCTACGGGCGCGTGTCGCGCTACGGCATGATTGCATTTGCATCGAGCCTCGATCAGGCCGGCGTCATCGCGACGAGCGCCGCGGATGTGGCGCTTCTGCTGAAGGCGATGGCGGGTTTTGATCCGCGCGATTCGACCAGCGTTGATACGCCGGTGCCGGATTACCCGGCGCTCCTGGGCGAGTCGATCGCGGGGCTGCGCATCGGCATCGTCAAAGAGTTCTTTGACAAGGGCCTGGATGCCGACAATGCGCGCCGCATCGAGGAGGCGATTAGCCTCTACACGCGCCTGGGCGCGACCTTGCAGGAAGTGAGCCTGCCCAACCTGCCGCTCTCGGTGCCCACCTACTATGTCGTTGCGCCGGCGGAGTGCTCATCGAACCTCGCGCGTTTTGACGGCGTGCGTTTCGGGCATCGCTGCGCGAAGCCGCGCGACCTGCAGGACCTGTACCGGCGCTCGCGCGGCGAGGGTTTTGGCGCCGAGGTGAAGCGCCGCATCATGACGGGCACCTATGTGCTCTCGGCCGGCTACTACGATGCCTATTATTTGAAGGCGCAGCGGGTGCGCCAGCTGATCGCGAAGGACTTCGCGGACGCCTTCTCGCAGGTGGAGCTCCTGGTTGCGCCGACGACGCCGACGCCGGCATTCCCGATCGGCGCCAAGATGGCGGACCCCATTACGATGTATCTCAACGACATCTATACGATCGGCGCAAACCTTGCGGGCCTGCCGGCCATCTCCATTCCGTGCGGCTTCGTTCAGGGCCTGCCCGTCGGCCTGCAGCTCGTCGGCCCGCACTTCGCCGAGGAGCGCATCCTGAACGCCGCGCACGCCTATCAGCTGGAGAGCGCCTGGCACCGCGAGATTCCGCAAGGTTACGCATGAGCGCGACAACTTGGGAAACGGTCATCGGGCTTGAGATTCATGCGCAGCTGTCGACGCGCTCGAAGATTTTCTCGGGCGCCGCCACCAGTTACGGCGCACGTCCGAATGTGAACGCAAGTCTCGTCGATCTGGGCTATCCGGGCGTACTGCCGGTGTTGAACGGCGACGTCGTCAGGATGGCGGTGAAGTTGGGGCTTGCGATCGGCGCCACGATCGCGGGCACTTCGATATTTGCGCGCAAGAATTATTTCTATCCGGATCTGCCGAAGGGCTATCAGATCAGCCAGTACGAGCTGCCGATCGTCGCCAAAGGGTCTTTGGACATCGTGCTCGAGGACGGCACGCACAAGCGCATCGGCATCACGCGCGCGCACCTTGAGGAGGATGCGGGCAAGTCACTGCATGAGGGCCTGCCGGGGGTCACCGGCATTGATCTCAACCGCGCCGGCACGCCGCTCATTGAGATCGTCTCGGAGCCGGAGATGCGCTCGGCGAAGGAAGCCGTCGCTTACATGAAAAAAGTGCACACGCTGGTGCGCTACCTTGAGATCTGTGACGGCAATATGCAGGAAGGCTCCTTCCGCTGCGATGCCAACGTCTCCGTGCGCCCCCTGGGCGCGAAGGAGTTCGGCACGCGCGCGGAGATCAAGAATCTGAACTCCTTTCGCTACGTCGAGAAGGCGATCCTGTATGAGGCTACGCGCCAGGTGGACCTCATCGAATCGGGCGGCCGCGTGGTGCAGGAAACGCGCCTGTACGACGCCAACAAGGATGAGACGCGCTCGATGCGCACCAAGGAGGAGGCGAATGACTATCGCTACTTTCCCGATCCGGATCTTCTGCCGGTGGTGCTGACGAGCGCATTCATCGACAAGATCCGCGCCGACCTGCCGGAGCTGCCGGATGAGAAGGCGGCACGATTCGCAACCGACTACGCCCTGTCGTCGTACGACGCGGGCGTGCTGACGGCCAGCCGCGAGCTTGCGGCCTACTACGAGGAGGTCGCGCGGCAGGTGCCTGGCGAGCCGAAACTTGCCGCGAACTGGGTGATGGGGGAGCTGTCGGCGGCCCTCAACAAGGAGGGACTTGAAATCGCGGCGAGCCGCCTGTCCGCGCAGGCGCTTGCGCAGCTCCTCGGGCGCATCGCCGACGGCACGATTTCCGGCAAGATCGCGAAAGAAGTCTTCGAGGCGATGTGGGCGAGCGGCAAGGATGCGGATGCGATCATCGCGGAGAAGGGCCTGCGGCAGATCACCGATTCGTCCGCAATCGAGCGGGTTATAGATGAGGTGATGGCGAAGAACCCGGTGCAGCTCGCCGACTACCGTTCGGGCAAGGACAAGCTCTTCGGCTTCTTCGTGGGCCAGGTCATGAAGGCTACCGGCGGCAAAGCCAACCCCGCCGAGCTTAATAAGCTTTTGAAAACAAAGCTTTCCGGCTGAAACGCAGGTGCCCGTGCGTCGCGCAGGCGCATCGCCCGCCCAGTCTGCTAGACTAGCACTTAAAGATATGTGCAACTGTCAAAATGGCTGACGCCGACACACTGGTCGCGTGGCTCCGGGCGGCGGGTGAGCCGACGCGCCTGCGGCTGCTGGCGTTCTGCGCCCAGGGTGAGGCGAGCGTTTCCAAGCTTGCGCTCGCCGTCGGCCAGAGTGAGCCGCGCGTCTCGCGTCATTTGAAGATCCTGTGCGCGGCCGGGCTCATCTCACGCCTGCGCGACCGGCAATGGGTGCATTACCGGCTGGGACAGGATCCTGGCGTGGCGCGTTTTCTCGCGAGCCTCCTTGCCGGCCTTCCGCCGCTCGACCTGCCGCTCGCCCGCGGCGCGCCGGCGGCTCCCGGAGGCGCTCGTGAAGGATCGCCCGCGCGCCTGCGGCTTGATCAGGCGCTCGGCGTTTTCATCGAATCGACGGCGGGTGCCGAGCGGCGCGCGAGCATCCTCGTGGTCGGCGCGCGGCATCATGAAATGCTCGCAAGCGCTGCGCGCCTGGCGGCCGAATGCCTGGCGGTGGCGCACGAGCCGCGCGAAGCGCGCGCCGCGCGCACCTTCACGCGCGTGAAGGCGCCCAACTGCCGCGTGCTTCTGGCCGCGCCTGAGGATGGGCCGATCGGATGCGGCGTCGCGGACGGCGCCGCACGCTTTGATGCCATTGTGCTCGACCGCCTCACGCCCGACAGCGCGTCGCTGTCCGAAGCGCTCGCGGCGGCCCGGGTGCTGCTCAAAAGTACCGGCAGGCTCTGGCTCTTCGAGCGCGATGCCGCGTTCGCCGCGCCGGTGGCAGGCTCAGGCGCACGGGCGCTCGCGCGCCTGCGGCAGAAGCTCGATGAGGCGGGCTTCGCCTGCGAGCGCTTGAGCCCGATTCAAATCGATCGCGAACACATCTTGGCCGCGGTCGCGGTGCCGGCATTGGCCGTCCACACGGCGAGCGTCGCGTGATCCCGTGATCAGAGTCTCGTTCGAATTCTTTCCGCCGAACGATGCGCAGATGGAAGCGGTGCTGTGGCACTCGGTCGAGCGCCTGGCGCCGCTTGCGCCGTCCTTCGTCTCCGTCACCTACGGCGCGGATGGCTCAACGCGCGAGCGCACCCACAAACTCATCACCCGCATCCAGCTTGAGACCCCGCTGACCGGCGCGCCGCATTTGACCTGCATCGGCGCATCGCGCGAGGAGATTCTAGGGATCGCGCGCGAGTACTGGGACCAGGGCATCCGCCACATCGTCGCGCTGCGCGGCGATCCGCCGCGGGGAAACCCGCACTACGTGCCGCATCCCGACGGCTTTGCCTACGCGGTCGATCTCGTGCGCGGCCTGAGGAGCGTTGCGAATTTTGACATCTCCGTTGCGGCCTATCCCGAGGTGCATCCAGAGGCGCCCGATGCGCAATTCGATCTTGACAACCTGCGCCGCAAGATCGATGCGGGCGCATCCCGCGCCATCACCCAGTTCTTCTACGACGGCGACGCCTTCCTGCGCTTTCGCGATGCCTGCGCGGCGGGCGGCATCGACGCGACCATCGTGCCCGGGCTCCTGCCGATCACGCGCTTTCCGCAGGTGGTGAACATGGCGGCAAGATGCGGCGCCTCGATCCCGCCCTGGCTGAAGGAGCGTTTTGCGGGCCTTGACGAGGATGCGGAAACGCGCCGCCTCATCGCAGCGGCGGTTGCCATCGAGCAGGTCGAGATGCTGGTGCGCCACGGGGTCGAGGAGTTTCATTTCTATACCCTCAATCGCGCCGAGCTCACTTATGCGATCTGCCATGCGCTCGGCGTGCGCGCACCGCTGGCAGCGCGCGGCGCCGACACGGCGAGCGCCGCATGAGTCCTGAGGAATCCAGAAGCGAGCGCGCGCTCGACAAGGAGCCCGCCGCTGCCGGCGCCGCCGCGCGCGCGCTGGCGATTCCATTTGGCGTCGAGCCCATCGATGAAGTGGCGCGCGGCCGGCGGATCGCGCGGCTGAAATCCCTCCTCAACGAGCGCATCGTGCTGCTCGACGGGGCGATGGGCACCATGATCCAGGGCGAGAAGCTCGATGAGGCGGCGTTTCGCGGCGAGCGCTTCAGGAGTTATGGCCGCGATCTTAAGGGCAATAATGATCTGTTGACGCTCACGCGTCCGGACATCATTGCCGCCATCCATCGCGCCTACTTCGAGGCGGGCGCGGACATCATCGAGACCAACACGTTCAACTCGACCGCGATCTCGCAGGCTGACTACGGCACCGAGGCTCTGGTGCCGGAGCTCAACTATCGCGCCGCGCAGCTGGCGCGCGCGGTGGCCGATGAGTTCGCGCGGAAGGACGGGCGGCCGGCACTCGTCGCCGGAGCGCTTGGGCCCACGAGCCGCATGGCCTCGCTCTCCCCGGATGTCAATGATCCGGGCTTTAGGGCCGTGACCTTCGATGCGCTCGTGACGACTTACGCGGAAGCGACGCGCGCGCTCGTCCGCGGTGGTGCCGATCTCATCATCATTGAGACCGTGTTCGACACTTTGAACGCGAAGGCCGCTTTGTACGCCGTGCAGGGCGTGCTCGAGGAGCTCGGCTGCGATCTGCCGCTCGTGATCTCGGGCACCATCACCGATGCCTCCGGCCGCACGCTCTCGGGGCAGACGACTGAGGCGTTCTGGAATTCGATCCGCCACGCACGGCCGCTCGCGGTGGGCCTCAACTGCGCCCTCGGAGCTGCGCAGCTGCGCCCCTATGTGCAGGAGCTCTCCCGGGTCGCCGATACATATGTATGCGCCTATCCCAACGCGGGGCTGCCGAACGCGTTCGGCGAGTACGACGAGACCGCCCTTGAAACCGCGACGATCCTGAACGAGTTCGCGCAGGCCGGGCTCATCAATATCGTCGGCGGCTGCTGCGGCACGACGCCTGAACATATCCGCCTGGTACGCGAGGCGGTGCTCGCGCACCCGCGACGCCAACTGCCGACGATTCCCGCGAAGTGCCGCCTGGCGGGCCTTGAGCCGCTCAACATCGGCGAGGAGTCCTTGTTCGTGAACGTCGGCGAGCGCACCAATGTCACCGGCTCCGCCAAATTCAGAAAGCTCATCGAGGCGGGCGATTACACCACGGCGCTGGATGTCGCGCGCCAGCAGGTCGCAGGCGGTGCGCAGATGATCGACGTCAACATGGATGAGGGCATGCTCGACTCGGAAGCGGCGATGACGCGCTTCCTGCACCTGATTGCGGCGGAGCCTGATATCGCGCGCGTGCCGATCATGATCGACTCGTCCAAATGGACGGTCATCGAGGCGGGCCTGAAGTGCGTGCAGGGCAAACCGATCGTCAACTCCATCAGCATGAAGGAGGGCGAGGAGGCGTTCCTCACGCATGCGAGGAAAGTGCGCCGTTACGGCGCGGCGGTCGTTGTCATGGCGTTTGATGAGAGTGGCCAGGCCGAGACCGTCGAAAGGAAGCTTGCGATCTGCACGCGCGCCTACGAACTCCTGACCGAAAAGGTCGGCTTTCCCGCCGAGGACATCATCTTCGATCCGAATATATTCGCGATCGCAACCGGCATCGAGGAACACAACGGCTACGGCGTGGGCTTCATCGAGGCCACCCGCGCCATCAAGCGCAATCTGCCGCATACGCTCGTGAGCGGCGGCGTCAGTAACGTCTCCTTCTCGTTCCGCGGCAACGACTCGGTGCGCGAGGCGATGCATTCGGCGTTTCTCTATCACGCCATTGCCGCGGGGATGGACTTGGGCATCGTCAACGCCGGGCAGCTCGCGATCTACGAGGACATCGACCCGGAGCTGCGTAACGCGGTCGAGGATGTGATCCTGAACCGGCGCGACGATGCGACCGAGCGGCTCCTGGAGATTGCCGCGCGCTTCAGGGGCGAGGGCGGAACGAAGCGCCAGACCGATCTTGCCTGGCGCAGCCTGCCGGTCGCCCAGCGCCTGGAGCATGCGCTCGTCAAGGGCATCGACGACTACATTACCGAAGACACCGAGGAGGCGCGCCTGTCCTTTGCCGAGCCGCTGCACGTCATCGAGGGCCCTCTTATGGACGGCATGAATGTCGTCGGCGATCTTTTCGGCTCCGGCAAGATGTTCCTGCCGCAGGTGGTGAAGAGCGCGCGCGTCATGAAGCGCGCGGTGGCGCATCTTCTGCCTTTCATCGAGAAGGCCAAGGTCGGCACCGCGCGCACCAATGGCCGCATGGTGATCGCGACGGTCAAGGGCGATGTGCACGACATCGGCAAGAATATTGTCGGCGTCGTTCTGCAATGCAATAACTTCGAGGTGATTGACCTGGGCGT
>Ga0302326_10007796_pt1 | contig 23737 bp, 16 predicted proteins | sample Palsa_T0_3_FD_202264 | JGI IMG/M metagenome (GOLD analysis project Ga0302326, IMG submission 202264) | Peat permafrost microbial communities from Stordalen Mire near Abisko, Sweden - Palsa_T0_3 | ecosystem: Environmental > Terrestrial > Soil > Palsa > Peat permafrost | place: Sweden: Abisko... | reverse complement strand
TGATGAACGCGCGATTCTAGCGAGGACAGGCGGGCGGCGGTTGCCAACTTCAAAGCGCGTTCGCGTTCCACTTCTTTCGCCTTCAGTTTGATTTGGGTCGTCTGCAGCCGTTCCCGATAGGTTTCAAAGGTAGCGATGAACGTGGCGACTGTGGAAGCCAGAACGAGCGAAACGCAGTAGGATCGCCAAAACGATGGCCAGAATCCATAATGTCCGCGGAATACGAAGAACAGGCATACGCCGGAAAGCAGCGCGCCGCCGGCTGTGCCAAGAGCAATGGTGCCCAAACGCGCTGCCCAGCGAGGTGTTGGTTTCCAACGCTCGGAACGGTCCCAAATCGCGGGCATGACCGCAGCCAGAATGCCGCCGATCCAAACGGAATAGAGGACAGCGATGGAGAACTCCTGCAAAATACCGGCGAGGCCGGACGTTTTACCAAACGCGATCAAGAGTACGGTTACCGCAAGCGACGTAAATGCGCCGGGCAGCGCGATTCGACGTAGCCATTTCCACAGGCGTTCCTTCATGTCAACAATTGTGCCCCAGATATGGGGAACTCAAGCGGCAGAACGATGAACGGTGGGACTTGACTGACAAAGCTAGGGCGCGGGGTGACAAAATGTGGTGAGCCATGTCCATTACCGACGATTTAGCCATCATCGCGCGTCAGGAAGCGGTGTTGCAATTTGCCCGATTCAACGAGGAGAGCGCGTGGCATTTGGGGCTGCGCCTGCGGCAGTTTGCTACGGCGCGGAAGGCGCCGCTGGTGATCGACGTGCGCCGTTTCGGCCACCCGCTGTTTTACTGTGCATTGGCGGGGAGTTCACCGGACAATGCGGCTTGGGCGCAGAGAAAGGCCAACACGGTCGCGCGCTTCCATCGCAGCTCGTATTATATGGGACTCGAACTGCAACTCAAGGGCACCAATCTGGCCGACCGATTTGGACTCACCTTGAACGAGTTTGCCGCGCACGGCGGCTCGTTTCCGCTGGCTGTCGCAGGTACAGGCGTAATCGGATCGGTGACGGTGTCGGGTTTGCCGCAGCGCGACGACCACCAACTGGTGGTGGAGGCATTGTGCGCGGAGACCGGGAACGATTTCGAGCAGCTTCGGCTCGATCCAGTGCCGAATGTGAGATAGCTTACAAAGCAGCCAGGGTCAAAATCCGATAATTGGGAAACGAAACGTACCTTTTCCGCACTAAGAATACGTCGGATCGGGTGTTTGATTCCGTAGGAGTTATCTCCCGAAGCGCAGTCTTCCGGGAAGTGCGTGACCGCAAGCGGAACAAAAATTAGACCTTCTGCCGGCGGAGGGTTCGTTTTCGAAAAGATTAATGCCGGCGGATTTGCACTTGGTTATCAGGTTGCAACATCCAAGACGATATGAAAGCGACGCCCGTGGTGGGCGAGGAACCGGGGTAGAAGAGAATGACTATTTGTCGAAATTGCGGTTGTAGCGCTTCACAGGCTGCGGCAGACGCGCTGGTCCTGGGATTTCAAGAGGAGTTCCAAGCGGGCGTTTATAGCTGCTGTCAGGTGGTGGCGTGGGCAGATGAGCAATGGCTCGCTTGGACCGAAGCGGCTGCCGAAGACGGCAGATCTGAAGAAGAGGCTACCAGACCTCTTGAAATCATGGATTGTCCCGGTCTGGTGCCGATCCGGTTCCATGTCTATCCGGATACGAAGTAGCTCGAACCGGCGAAAAATTTAGTGCATTTTCCGGGCTGGGTGTGTTCCACTGAGAACGTACCCAGGTTTGGCTGCCTGGCTACGCGCCGTTTCCCGTTGTGGCGGCTTCCGCGGAGGTTCCCATGGGGTCAACGGGCGGTGAGCCCAAGGTCTTGATTGTCGAGGACGAAGCTATCATCAGTCTCGACATCAAGAGATTACTTTCGACGGCGGGCTACGGCGTTGCGGCTGTGGCGGCCACTTCAGAACAAGCCATTCGGTTGGTCGAGAGCAGCGCGCCAGATCTGGTGCTGATGGATATCCACCTCAAGGGACCGGTGGATGGAATTGAAACGGCCCTGCAGATCCGCAAACAGTTCAAGCTTCCAGTGGTTTTTGTGACGGCCCATGCCGACAAGAACAGCCTGGAACGCGCCCGCCAAAGTGAGCCTTTCGGTTACATCGTCAAGCCAATTTCCGCGCTGAGTTTGACCAGCACGATTGAGATGGCGCTGCATAAGCACAGGATTGAGCGGCAACTGGAAGAGCATCGAGCGTGGCTCGACACTGTTTTGGAAAACATTCCCGACGCCGTTCTAGTGACTGATTTGAGCGGCCAGCTAAAGTTCATTAATTCGGCTGGAGAGCAGCTTATGGGCGTCCAACGGGCCGAGCTGGTAGGAAAGCCTATCGACCGGGTCATTCCACTTTCAAGCGGCGGCCCACTTTCAAGCGACGAGCAAAGCAGCCTTGCCTCGCAGTTGCTGGATAAAGCGGAATGGGGAAATCGCGTTTCGTTTCCGAAGGAGACGCTTCTGCGCTTGGAGTCAACCAACGCCGCTGTTCGCGTGGAAGGCGAAGTTGCCATGAGCTATGCGGGCGGCGAGCCGGCGGGCGCCATTTTTACTCTGCGCGATGTTTCGCGCAGGGAACAAGAAGAGAACATGTTGCGGCAGGAGGAGCGAATGCTAGCCCTGGGTCAGCTCACGGCTGGCCTATCGAGGGACTTTAGCAGCTTATATGTCTTGCTCGATAATACCTGCGAAGAGTTGGCGGCCGGGGCCGAGGAAAGCGTGGGTCCGGAGCACGCCGCGCTTCTTGAACGGATCGATACGATTCGCCGGGTGGGCGCGATGGGCTCTTTGATGGCGGGGCAACTCACCCAACTCAACACGCCACCTGCGGTGCGCGCCACTTACCTCAGCGCTTCGGGCGTGGTGGCCTCGGTTGAGCCTCTCTTGAACAAGCTCCGCGGCCCTAACCTGCAGGTAGACATACACCTGACGGACGAATCCACTTTGGTTTTGTGCCATCTCGACCGTTTGCAGATGCTTTTGCTCAACGTTTTCTTGAATGCCCGCGAACGCATGGCCGGAGCGGGCCGCCTGCGCATTTCAACGAAGCAAGAAATGAACGGGCGGGTGGGCATTGTCTTTGATATTGAACACACGGGCACCGGCGCGTGGAGGCCGCTCGCCTTTCCGCTCGAAATGGAAAATCCCGATTTCAGCCTTTCCATCGCAGAGGCGATTGTTACGGCAATGGGAGGCTCGATTTCCTTCAAGCTGGTTTCCGACACGCAAGGGGGAATCGAGATTCTGTTGCCGTTACAGAATGCCGCTCCGGAATTGGTGGATGCCCTGAGCCGCCGCGGCACTGTGCTGCTGGTGGGCTCGGATCTCGAGATTTTCGGCATAGTGGAAGAGCACCTGGAAGCGTTGCGTCTCAGCGTGATTCGCTGTTCCAGTTCCGCCGAAGCGCTGTTGCTGGGCCAACTCTACGATAGTAAGATCGATTGCGTGATTGCTTGCGCGGAAGGCGTTTCGGCGTCCAATCGCCGCAAACTGTATGCCTTCTTTTCCAGCCGCAATCCCGCGACGAAGTTTATCCGTCTGGTCCCCAAAGCGGAGCAGGAGGAGCAAGGATGGCAATCGATCTCGAAAGACCCGCGGAGCGCTGTTTTGGAACGATTGAGCCGTTCGCTTGATAGTGACGAGCAAAGGATGCACGCGGCAGGGTGAAGCCGGCTGGCCGAAGAGGAGTGTTTTCGGCAATCGGGGAGCGCAAAAAGGGACGGACAGCCCTGGTTTCCGGTCTACCGGTTGGAGCTTGCTCCGCAAGCATGTCCACTCAGAAGCACTTCTGACAATTGGTAGTTTAACAATTGGGGACAGAGTCCCTTTTTGCTTGGCCTGCCCACCTACTTCAACTTGCGAGCAAAGAAATCGGCGGTGGCGCCGTACGCCTGGACCCAGTGATCGTAGCGCAAAAAATCGTGAATTTCGTTGGGAAAAATCAGTTCCTCAAACTCCACATGCCGAGCGCGTAGCGCTTCCGCTAAAATTTCGGTTTGAGCAAAAGAGACGTTCCGATCGTCGTCGCCATGGATGAGTAGGACGGGGCTCTTCCATGAATCGACTGTGGCCATGGGAGAAGATTCAAAGGCCAGGCGCAACGCTTCCTGGTATTCGCGCTGGGCTTTAGGATCGCCGCCGGCGGGTGGTGTGCCTGTTACGTCGCGCAGACTGCTCCAATCGTGCACGCCGTGAAAATCGACGCCGGCGGCGAATAGGTCGGATGCGCGTGAAAGTCCCATAGCGGTCAGATAGCCGCCGTAAGAACCTCCCCAAAGGCCGATGCGGGCGGGATCGACATCGGTGCGATTCTTCAAGTACAAGCCAGCGCCGACTACATCGTTATACTCGCTGCCGCCGTCCGCGCCGTAATTCAGCGCCTCGCGGAACAGCATGCCGTAGCCGATGCCGCTGCGATAGTTCACAGAAAGCACGACGTAGCCTTGGCTGGCGAGAAATTGATTCATGGCATATGAGTTTGAGTAGTAATACATGTAGTGGAAGCCGAGCAGCATCTGGCGGCGCGAACCGCCGTGGAAGAACGCCAGCGCCGGATGGCGTTCGCCCGGTTTGGCATTGGGAGGAAGAAAGAGCTGGCCGTGGATGCGCATGCCGTCGGCGGCGACGATGCTTACCGGTTGCGGCTTTATAAGGCTCGACGCCGGAAAATCGGCAGGAATCAGTTCATCCGCCACGCTTTGTTCTTTGCCCTCAATTCGCAGCAATGGGTGGGCTTTCCGATTGAAGCTCGACGAGAGAAAAAAGAGCGCTCCGGATAGGGGCGTGGGCGCCCAATCGATGCGTTCGCCGGTGGTGAGTTGTTTGGCTGCGCCGCCGGCCGGCGCCACGCTCCATAAATGGCGGCCGTCGATATCGCCGATGTTGGCATTGAAGTAGACGGTTTTGCGGTCGCTGGAGAGTGCTACGTCTTCCACTTCGCCTTCGCCGGGCGTGAGTTCGCTGGGTGCTCCGCCATTCGCCGGCACGCTGTAAAGATGGCACCAGCCGGTACGCTCCCAGGGGAAGACCAGCCGGTCGCCGTCCGCCCACCAGACTTGCTGGTCGGAGGTGACGGGATGATACACACTGCCTGTCCCCTCAGAAGCGCGAAACACCGGGCGCGCGATGCCGGTTTTCACCTCAACCACGCGGATGGACCAGGGCTCGCCTTCGCGTTCGGGGCGTGGGCCAATTTTCGGCGAAACAGAAGGAATGCGGAGATAAGCGAGGTGTGAATCATCAGGCGACCAAACCGGATCTTCGTCATGATCCGTGCTGGCGTCTAAATAGCGGAGAGATTTCTCGGCAAGCGAGTAGATGGTGATGAGACTGTGACCCGGACGCGTGGTGGTAAAGGCCAGCGACTGACCGTCGTGCGACCAGTGGAGATCGCCGGGGCGGCCCTTTTGCGTGACAATGTTTTTTACGTCTTCACCGTTGGGCTGCATGGTGAAGATCTGGCCGCCTTTGATAAAGGCCACTAGGCCGCCGGCGGGCGATACGGCGGGACCTTGGCCGGCGGTCAACTTTTTCACAGACGAACCATCGGCGGCGGCGCACCAAATTTCCTGCTCGGGCGTAATGGAGCTTACTGCCGGATTGGGGTTATCACCGCCAGTCTCCAGATCGCCGCCGCGCACGAACAGCAGGTATGAGGCGTCGGGCGCCCAGGCGAGTTCGGCGATTTCCTCGCCGTCGTCTGTGGCGAAGTTGGTGATGCGTTTAGCCTTCCAATCGGGAGCGGCGGCCACATAGACATTGCGCTTACCTTGCTCGTTTTCCAGCCATGCGACCTCCGCGCCCTTCGGAGATGCTGCGGGGGCACTGGCGAAGGGAGCGCTCATGATCTGCTGGATGGTGAATGGGCCGGCGGCGCAGAGAGATGCCGGTAACAACGTGAGAAGGCAAAGAAGCGTTTTCATAGTCGACTGGTTTCTGATCGGCTTGCTTACGCGCGCGGTTCTGCAAGCACTGGTTTTCTATTTTGGCATTTTCGGAGTTGCCGGCGGATCGCATCGAAGCGGTTGTGGCTTACGCCAAGAGCCATCGCGTCGCCCATCCCGTTTGATAAGAGTATCCCGTCAGTGTGTGTCGCTTCCTGTCCAGGAATGAGGTGCACCTTTCGTTGAAACTGCGTCCGTTACATATCCCAAGGATTGAACACCGGCACCCACGTCTTGTCAAAATCGCTCCGGTCGCGCCTGACGACCGTAAGTCCATGGTGAAGCGCGGTCGCCGCAATCAGCAGGTCAGGATGGGAATACGTATACCCCAGTCTGCGGCCTTCTTCCATCAACACCCGCCATTTAAGCAGGATGTCTTCTGTGATCGGCAAAATCCGCCCCGCGAATGCGGGCCGCAAAGTCGCCGTTAGCCATTTATTTAAAGCGGCGCGGCGGGCCGGATCTTGCTGAAGTTCGATGCCAAACCGGATTTCGGCGAGATTCACGACACTGACATAGAGTTGGCTCAGTGGCTGGGCGTCGTAGAACGCGGTTACTCTCGGCTCGGGCCTTGGCTTGCGCCCTTCCGACAGAATGTTCGTGTCGAGCAACCACGCCATTAGAGCGGGACATCCCGCGCATTGGCAAGGCTCAACCGCGGCGGTATGAGATCGATATCGGGATAGGGCGAGGCCTGTAACGCTGCAAGCACGACCGCGCCGGTTGCCGTCGGTGACACAGCGCAGGCAGCCTGTACGTCGAGCGCATCGAGGGCCTTTTCAATGAGTTCGTCCGCATCATGAAACTGGCCGCTCTGAATCTGCGCTTGCACACGCTGCGCCAGTTCAGGGTTATGGATTTCGAGGTTCATGCTTAATGCCTCCTTTCATGGTAGCTTCTATCACGTTTCAACCGTTCCGTCAGCATGTCTCGCATGACCGTCTCCCGCTATCCTAAGAAGAGTGCCCTCCTTAACCAACATCATTCTGCCCGTTATCCTGCTTGGCCGCTTAGCCTTCGGCGCGCCCGGCGATTCCTTTTACCTGCATCCCGGCGATACAGTCGTCTTCTACGGCGACAGCATTACCGATCAGCGGCTATATACGATGGTGACCGAGCTTTACACGGTCACTCGCTATCCAAAGCTCGAGGTACGCTTTGTGCATTCGGGCTGGGGCGGCGACCGGGTGAGCGGGGGTGGTGGAGGCCCGATTGATCTGCGGCTGCAGCGTGATGTGCTGGCGTACCATCCGACGGTGATGACGATCATGCTGGGCATGAATGACGGACACTACACCAACCATACGGCGGCGGACGATGACACGTACTACGCGGGATACCGGCACTTGGTTGAAATGGTTCGGCAGGCGGTGCCCAACTTGCGGATTACGGCCATTGAGCCTTCCCCCTTTGACGACGTCACACGGCCGCTGACACTGCAGCCCGATGGCTATAACGCAGTCTTGCAGAAATATGGCGCCTGGATTCAACACTACGCAAGCGACGCGCATCTGGACGTAGCCGATTTGAATACGCCGGTGGTGGCGATGCTCAAAAAAGCGAATGGCGAGGACGCGGCCACCGCGCAGAAGATTCTACCCGATCGCGTGCATCCGGCTCTGGCGGGCCATATGGTGATGGCGGAACAGTTGTTGAAAGCGTGGCACGCGCGGCCGCTCGTTTCTTCCGTCACCGTCGATGCGACGGCGGGCAAAGTGACGGATACGGCCTTTACCAAGGTCAGCGATCTTAAAACAGCGCCGCTCTCCTGGACTGAAACCGAGGAAGCCCTGCCGCTGCCCTTTGCGGCATGGCTGGCCGACGATCGGGATCATTCGATTGCTTTGGCGATTAAGGACTCCGATATCACGGACGCTCTCAATCTACAGTCGCTGCGCGTGACCGGGTTGCCGGAAGGCCGCTATAAACTCACCATCGACGGCGTGAGCGTGGGGACCTGGACCGGCAAAGAATGGGCCCGTGGCGTAAATCTGGCCGTGCTTGACACGCCCATGGCGCGGCAAGCGGTGGAAGTGCGCGATTTGACACTCCGCCGCATCGAAACCCATCAGCAGCGCTGGCGCACGTTTCAGGTGCCGCTCGAAAAATTCAATCTCGAAAGTCTTGACCGGTCATTGAAGGATCTGGACGCGCTGGATGCGGAACTCGCCACGCGCCAGCACGCTGCCGCCCAGCCGCGTCCGCACGCTTTCCAACTTGATTTGGCGCAATGAAGTTTTTGATTCGCAAAGCAGCGGGCCGTTACCGTAACTGGATGTACGATTGGGAAAACGGTTTGGCCAACCGCTCCACCGACCGTATTGTGCGGCCCTTCGAATTCGGCTTAGAGTGGAGCGAGAATTGGCCCTGCACCCCCAATTTTCCACAAAACGGGATAGACGACATTGAATATATCGGGCAACTGAATCATCGCATCATCGCCAACAGCCACGAATTTTTCGGTTACGATTCGCCCAGCGATTTCAGGCTGCACAAGCAAGCGGACGGCGAATGGTTGCAGTTTACTTCGCCGGTGACCACGCCCTACGCCGAGAACAACACGGTCCATTGCCTTTGGTATCCGGCACGCGGCGGCGGCCGAAAAGCCATTACGCTGCTGCCGCATTGGAATTCGAAATTGCCCCAGCACAATGCGTTATGCGCGGGCTTGCAGCGGCTCGGGATTTCGGTCTTGCGATTGAGCTTGCCTTATCATGATGCGCGCATGCCGCGCCACCTGCAACGGGCCGATTATGCGGTGTCGTCGAACATCTGCCGGACGATTGACGCCACGCGGCAAGCGGTGATCGACACGCGCGCCTGCTTCGATTGGCTGGAACAAGAGGGCTTTAAAGACCTGGGCATCGTGGGCACGAGCCTGGGATCCTGCTACGCGTTTCTGGTCAGCGCCCACGAGCCGCGCATCAAGGTGGATATTTTTAATCACTGCTCCACCTATGTAGCTGACGTGGTTTGGGAGGGGCTTTCGTCGCGGCATATTCGCGAAAGCCTGGAAGGATCGGTAACTTTGGAAGCGCTGCGCAAGATGTGGCTCGCCATCAGCCCTCCCAGTTATTATCAAATGTATTCGACGCGCAAAAAGAAAGCAAAGTTTATCTATACGCGGTATGACACCACCTTCCCGCTACATCTGTCACGCCAAGTGATTGAGGGCGCACGCAGGCACAACTGGGACCACGATGCCGTGGAATTGCTGTGCGGGCACTATACAATGGGTGAGTTTCCGTTCAAGTATCTAACGGGCTACGAAATCTGCTCATTTGCGAAGCGCAACCTGTAAAAGGTTAAGGTGAGGGACTTGCAAAATTCCGCGATCTGGCCACTCCCTTACGGTCATGGTTCCGTAAGTGCTGTGCTTTCATGCGGCTTTTCTGAACCGCGCACGTTAAGCAAGCGAGTCCCTCACGCGTCAAATATTTCGGCTACAAATGCTAGGAGTGGTGCATCGAAAGTGGTAATGCCTCGCCTCTCAGGAATGAAAACAATCAAGGTGCGAACTTTCTTTGCTCTTGTGTCGTTGGCCATGCCGTTTACGGCGCCGGGCCAATCCGTACAGGGAAGCGTGCCGCAAGGAACCGCCTCCGCGGCACCCATTCCGCTGGGTTTCTTCGATGCCATCAATCGCGGGCTAAAAGCGAATTTGGGCCTGCTGACCAGCCAGCAAAGCAGCGAAGAAACGCGCGCGCAACGGATTCGCACGTTAAGCGCGCTGCTGCCGCAGTTGGATGGCAATTTGAGCATGACGGATCAGCAGTTGAATCTGCAGGCCCTGGGCTTCATTGTCCACTTGCCGCCGAGCGCCGGATTTCAGATTCCAACCGTTGTTGGACCGTATTCCTACCAATCCATGGTGTTGAATGCCTCGATCAATCTCTTCGATTACCGCTTGATCAGCAATTTGCGTTCGGCGCGCGAATCGGAAAAGGTCGCACAGTTGAGCGTGAGCAACGCGCGCGATCTGGTGGTGCAGGCAGTAGGGAACGCCTATTTACAGATCATCGCCGACGCGGCGCGAATCACTTCGACGCAGGCGCAGATTGACGCTGACAACGCGGTGTACAACAACGCAGTGGCGCGGCACGACGCGGGAACGGCGATTGGGATCGACGTCCTGCGCTCGCAGGTGGAATTAAAACAACGCCAACAGCAGTTGGTGGTGGTGGCAAATCAGTTCGAAAAAGACAAACTATCGTTAGGGCGGCTGATCGGCCTGCCGATCGGACAGGATTTTACGGTGACCGACCCGTCTCCGCCGCTGCCGCTCGAGGCGCAATCGCTCAAAGAACTGCTGGACAAAGCCTACGCACGACGGCCAGATTTTCAAGCGGCGAAAGCGCGCGTGATCGCCGCACAATTTACGCTGCGCGCCGCGAAAGCGGAGCGCTATCCGACGTTGGGCGCGACTGGTTTCTATGGGGACGACGGCCTGCGGCTGTTAAGCAATTCGCATGGCGTGTTCAACGCCACAGGGTCGATCAAGTTCAATGTTTTCGACGGCGGCCGGATCAAGGCGGACGTGCTCGAAAACAACGCGGAGTTGACGAACCGGCGCAATGAGCTGGAGAATTTGCGCGGCCAGATCGATTTTGATGTGCGCAGCGCGCTGCTCGATCTAAAGGCGGCCGCCGTTCAAGTTGAAGTCGCCAAGAGCAATGTGCAGCTCGCCGACGAATCTCTGCAGCAATCGCGCGATCGCTTCACCGCCGGCGTTACCAATAGCGTTGAGATTGTGCAGGCGCAGCAGGCTGTCGCGGCAGCCGATGAAAATCTGATCAGCGCGCAATTCCAATACAACGTGGCGAAGGTTTCCCTCGCGCGCGCGTTAGGTATGGCCAACGAAGGTTTGCAAAGCTATTTCGCGAAGTGAACGTTTTATTTTCGACCTCCTGCAACGCGTACTTGCGTTGATTTACTGATCAATGTAACCGCGCGGTTCAATTTATTCACAGGAGAACTGGGTTCGACTCCCTAACGGTCCAACAATTTATGCCCGATTAGCTCAGCGGAAAAGAGAGCAGGTGGCTTCTACCTTTAGGGCGCGTTCGTCGAGCGGTCAGGACGCCTGTTTTCAGGCAGGCTACCCCGGTTCGAATCCGGGATGCGCTACCAGTTTGTTGGAAGTGGCCCGGAGTTCAGCGGAATCAGAACGCAGGTTAGGGAGCGCTGTTCTGCCCCCGAAACGGTTAAGCACCCCTGGACCTAAAAGAACTGCCGTAACGGCAATGATATGGATATAGTCACAACCTTTGTCGGCGGAGCTTTCTCCGCCCCTTTGCCCCAATAGTGTACTGTGACCTTAGAGAAGCGAAACCCCTCCAGGTAGCGGCGCGTTCTCCATCGGCAGGACCGTTTGCTCACGCGCGCGGGCTTGGGTCGCTGGGTTGCGGGCGAGGGAGTGAGCATGACACGAGGGATGGATGAGCACACGAGTCGCTCTGAATCACCAGACGAATTATAAGTACGACAGACGAATTATCCTTGGTCCACAAATGGTGCGCTTGCGGCCGGCGCCGCACTGCCGCACGCCCATTCCCAGCTATTCGTTGAACATCCGGCCGGCGAAGCATTTCATCAACTGGCAGCAAGATCCGCTGGGGAACCGGCTGGCGCGGCTGGTGTTTCCGGAGCCGACGGATGAGTTCTCGGTCGAAGTGGATCTCATCGCCGAATTATCGACGGTGAATCCTTTCGATTTTTTCCTGGAACCCTATGCCGAGCAGTTTCCGTTTGCCTATCCGGCGGAACTGGCGCGCGATCTGGAACCTTATTTAAGGACCGAGACCGCCGGGCCCTTGCTGGCGAATCTGGCCGCCAGTATTTCGCGAACGCCGCGCGCCACTGTCGGGTTTCTGGTGGATTTGAATCGCACGGTTTTCGAAGAAATCGCCTATGAGATCCGGCTGGAAGAAGGTATCCAAACCACTGAGCAGACTCTCGAACGAGGGCGCGGATCTTGCCGCGATTCGGGTTGGCTCTTGGTGGAGTTACTGCGGCACCTTGGATTGGCGGCGCGTTTTGTATCGGGCTACCTGATTCAACTCGCGTCCGAAACCACAAAAAGCGACAGCGCGGATTTGCACGCCTGGGCGGAAGTGTTTTTGCCGGGTGCGGGATGGATCGGCTTCGACCCGACATCCGGATTGCTGGCTGGCGAAGGTCACATCCCACTAGCTTGCACGCCCGACGCCAAGGAAGCCGCGCCGATTACAGGCACGGCTGAACCAGCGGGTGTCGAGTTTAGCTTCTCCATGACGGTGGAGCGCTTGCTGGAGGCGCCGAAATTTGCAGAACCGGTACAGGATGCCGAGTGGCAGAGCGCACAAGCAATCGCGCGGAAAATCGACGCAGACTTACTAGCGGCGGATGCGCGGCTCACCATGGGAGGCGAACCCACGTTCGTTGGGAGGGACCATCCCGATAGTCCGCAGTGGAATGCAGCGGCGCTGGGTCCGGAGAAACGCAAACTCGCCGAGAGCCTCATTCGCGGGCTGCGCGAGAAGCTCGGCTCTGGGGCGATGCTGCATTTTGGACAAGGCAAATGGTATCCGGGCGAGCCGTTGCCCAGGTGGGCGCTGCAATGTGCGTGGCGCGCCGACGGCGTTCCCATTTGGGAGAATATCAATCTCATTGCCCTGCCTGACCACGATTATGGATTCGATGAAGACGACGCCAAAGAGTTTATAGAGGCGTTGGCCTACCGGCTGGAAGTGAGCGCGAGCAACATACTGCCGGCGTATGAGGACACCTTCTACTACATGTGGCGGGAGCGCAAGCTGCCCGTCAATCTGGACGTGGCCGATTCAAAACTGGCCGATGCGCGCGAGCGCGAAGAGTTGCTGCGCGTTTTCGAGCGCGGGTTGTTGAAACCGGTTGGTTACGTTTTACCGGTGCGGCGGCGGCAGCGCGAAGGTAAGCTCTATTGGTCGAGCCAACACTGGTTTTTGCGGCCAGAGCGGCTGCTGCTGGTGAGCGGCGATTCGCCGGTCGGCTTTCGGCTGCCGCTCGAGAGCCTGCCGTGGGTTGAGCCGGATGAGATTGAATACGATTACGAAGAAGATCCATTCGCGCAGCGCGAAAAATTGCCGCCACATCCGGCCCGGCGTCCGGAGCTGTTCGACACGGAGCCTGCGCCTGATCTGCAACCCGCCGAACCGCAACGCGGGAAATCCGCAGGCGAATCCATCCGTCCGGCGCTTTGCGTAGAAGCACGCCAAGGACGCCTGCATGTTTTTCTACCGTATTCGTCGAAGCTGGCCGATTATCTGGATATGATCGCCGCCGTCGAAGATACGTGTGCCCATTTGGAAATGCCCGTATGGCTGGAAGGCTATGCCGCGCCGTCCGATCCCAGGTTGAAATCGTTCAGCGTAACGCCCGACCCGGGCGTGATGGAAGTGAATCTGCCGCCGGCAGCGAGCTGGGACGAATTAGAGCGCTTTAACCAGATTGTTTTCGCGGAAGCGGAAGCGAACCATTTGGTGGCGCAAAAGTTTGCGTTCGACGGCAGGCATACGGCTACGGGCGGAGGCAATCATATTACGCTCGGCGGACCCACGGCGGCCGATAGCCCGATGCTGCGGCGTCCGGATTTGTTGCGCAGCATGGTGGCGTTCTGGCAGAATCATCCAGCGCTCTCCTATCTGTTTTCGGGAATTTTCGTTGGGCCGACCAGCCAATATCCGCGAGTCGACGAAGCGCGCATGGATTCGCTGTATGAATTGGAAATCGCCTTCAGCCAGATTCCGGAAGGGGACTGCCCGCCGTGGCTGGTGGACCGGCTCTTTCGCAATCTGCTGGTGGATATGACCGGCAACACGCATCGCGCCGAGTTTTGCATCGATAAACTTTATCCGCCGCAAGGATCGGGCTCCCGCTTGGGATTGTTGGAATTGCGGGCGTTTGAAATGGCGCCGCAAGTCCGCATGGCGCTGTTGCAATCGCTGCTGATTCGCGCGTTGGTAGCGGCATTTTGGAAGAAGCCTTACCTGAACGGATTGGTGCGTTGGGGCACGGCGCTGCATGACCGCTTCCTACTCCCGCACTTTGTGAAACAGGATTTCGAGGACGTGACGGATTTTCTGCGCCAAGCGGGCTATGGCATTTCCGCCGATTGGTTCACGCCGCAATGGGAATTCCGCTTTCCGAAAATTGGCGCGATTGCGGTGGGAACGGTGGGACTGGAATTGCGGCAAGCGCTGGAACCGTGGCACGTCTTGGGCGAGGAAGCCAGCGGCACAGGAACGGCGCGTAGCGTGGATTCATCGTTAGATCGCGTGCAAGTGAAAGCCAGTGGCTTAACGGAGGGCCGTTATGCGGTGATTTGCAATGGCCGCCGGGTGCCGCTGCATGCAACGGGCGTACCGGGCGAAGGCGTGGCGGGCGTCCGCTTCCGCGCGTGGCATCCCGTGACGTGCCTGCATCCGACGATTCCCGTGCAAGCGCCGCTGGTGTTCGATATCCTCGATTTATGGAATGGGAGATCGATTGGCGGTTGCACTTATCATGTGGTACATCCAGGGGGCCGGAATTATACGGCGCGTCCGGTGAATGCGGCTGAAGCGGAGAGCCGCCGCCAGGAGCGTTTTCAGGATTTCGGCCACACGCCTGGCGCGATTGTGCCTCCTGCGGAAGAGACCAATTCCAATAGCCCCATGACGCTTGATTTGCGCTGGCCCACGCCCGGCCAAGCCAACCGCGTGCGCGCGGCCGATGCTTCATGATTTCGAACTTGCTACAGGCATCTCTCCACGACCCGGCCGTTTTCGACGAACTCTCCGCCGATGGAGTAACGCCGCGCGAGCATTGGTCGAGCTTCGTTCAATCCTTGACTGAATTAGGCGCCGGTGAATTGGAAAAACGCCTGGCGCGCGCCGAACGGCGGATTCGCGAAAACGGCGTGACCTACAACGTGTATGGCGACCCGCTGGGTGTGAGCCGCCCATGGAAGATTGACTTAGTGCCGCTGCTGATTCCGGCCGATGAGTGGCGCTTTCTGGAAAAAGGCGTGATTCAGCGCGCCGAGCTTTTGAATCAAATCTTGCGGGACATGTATGGGCCGCAAAAGCTATTTGCGAGCGGACGCCTGCCTGCCGCGCTGGCCTTTGCGAACCCCGGGTTTCTGCGGCCTTTGGTGGGCGTGGCTCTGCCCCAGCAGGCTTTCCTGCATTTGCTGGCTGTGGATTTGGCGCGCTCGCCGGACGGCCAGTGGTGGGTTTTGGCCGACCGCACGCAAGCGCCGTCGGGCAGCGGTTATGCGTTAGAGAACCGCACCATTGTGGCGGATATTCTGCCCGATTCATTTCGCGAAAGCAACGTGCGGCGCTTAGCGCCCTTTTTTCGAGCCGAGCGCGAAACCCTGCTGAGTCTGGCGCAGACCAGCCATCCGCGCATCGTGCTTTTGACGCCAGGTCCTTTTAACGAAACGTATTTTGAGCATGCCTATTTGGCTCGCTATCTGGGCTTCACACTGGTGGAGGGAGCCGATCTGACGGTGCGCGACCGCAAGGTGTATTTGAAAACGGTGAACGACCTGCAGCCCGTGGATGTGATTCTGCGGCGCGTGGACGACAGTTTCTGCGATCCGCTGGAGTTGCGCGCCGATTCCATGTTGGGCGTGCCGGGGCTGGTGGAGGCGGTGGCGGCGGGCAATGTGAAAGTGGTGAATGGATTGGGCAGCGGCACCATTGAAACCGCCGCCATCATGCCCTTCTTGCCGGGCTTGGCGCGCCATCTGCTGAGTGAAGATTTGAAACTGCCCTCGGTGGCAACGTGGTGGTGCGGACAAGACTACGCGCTGGATTGGGTGTTGCATCACCTGGAAAGCGTGGTGATCAAGCCGGCCTTTCCCTCGCGCGCCATGGAACCGGTCTTTGGCACCAGCCTCGCGAAAGACGAAAAGCAAAAGTTGGCTGATGCGCTGCGGGCGCGACCCATGGAGTATGTGGCGCAGGAGGAAGTGGCTCTTTCCACCGCGCCCGTTTGGGACGCGGGCAGTCTGTTTCCACGCAGCGTGGTGTTGCGCACGTACGTACTGAATACGTTGAATGGCTGGATCGCCATGCCGGGTGGACTGGTGCGCGCGGCAGGTTCCGACGGGCGCGTGGTTTCCATGCAGCGCGGCGGTCACAGCAAAGACGCCTGGGTTCTTTGGGACGCTCCGGTGGATACCTTCAGTATGTTGAAGCCGCGCAGCGAACCTCTGGAATTGCGCCGCGGATCGTCCGATCTGCCGAGCCGCGCCGCCGACAATCTCTTCTGGTTGGGACGTTATGCCGAACGGGCCGAAAATGTGGCGCGCTTGTTGCGCACTCTGATCACGCGTGTGCGGCGCGCCGGCGGCGCCGAGTTGGGCTGTTTGTTCCGCTTGCACAGTTGCCTTGATTCCCGCCACAGCAAATTACCCAAGCGGCGTCCGGCCACCGCCAACGAACTGGAACAAGAACTCATTTCCGTCATGACCGACGCCGAGAGGTCCGATAGCTTGGCGGCGACTTTGGATGAAGTGCATCGGGTGGGCGGCAGCGTGCGCGAGAGACTCTCGGCGGATATGACGCGCTTGGTCAGTCAGTTAAAAGACTGCGTGCAGGTGCAGGAGTACATGCTGTTTGTGGAATACTCGGCGGTTCTGACCGGATGCTTGGAACTGCTTTCCGCCTTTTCCGGCATGGAACGCGAAAACATCACGCGCGGACCCGGCTGGCTTTTTATGAGTCTGGGCCGAAGGTTGGAGCGCGCCATGTATTCGCTGCGCCAGGTGCGCGAGATTACTAAGCCGCTGGATGAAAGCGAGTGGCCGCTGCTTGAGCACATGCTGGAAGTGGCGGACAGTTCCATGACCTACCGCTCCCGTTATTTCACTACGCTGCAGCCGGTGGCGGTGCTGGACGTTTTGATGGCTGACGAAACCAATCCGCGTTCGCTCGATTTTCAATTGAACCATTTGGCCGATCTCTATCAGAAGCTGCCCCGTCATGTTGACGAAGATCTGCACGCCATGCAGCATGCCGTCTCTTTGTTGCGCAGTTTTGACCTGCCGCAGATCGATTATGCGCTGCCGGGTGCCCCGGAACACAAAGAACATTCCGCCGAGCGGAAGAGACTCGACCGCGCGCTCAGAGAGCTGGCTGGGTTGCTTCCTAAGTGGTCGAACGATTTATCGAACTACTATTTCAGCCATGCGCGCGGGCTGCCCATCACGATAGGCGAATGACTTACCGAATTGTCCACCGAACCACGTACAAATACAAATACCCGGTCGCGCTCGGGAATCATGTAGCCTGTCTAACGCCGCGTACACTCGCTCACCACCGCTGTATCTGGAGCAAGATGGACGTAGATCCCATGCCTTCCACGCACTCGGAACGGTTGGATTACTACGGAAATCAGCTCAGTTTCTTTACCATTCAGGAACCACACAAGCAGCTTGTGGTGGAAGCGCGCAGCCAGGTTTCGCTCGACCCCGAGCGCCGTTCCGTACCCGCCACTTCCCCGCCCTGGGAGGAAGTCGCTCGGGAGCTCCCGGAAGACCGTAGCGCGGCGGCCCTCGAGGCCTATCAATTTGTTTTTGAATCGCCGAGGATTCGGCCTTCCCCTGAGTTTGCCACCTACGCCGAACGGTCATTCACCAGGAGACGGGCGTTGGTGGAAGGGCTGCTCGATTTGACAGCGCGTATTCATCGAGATTTCTTGTTCGATTCGAAAGCTACGAACGTGCGCACGCCTACGGAAGAAGTGTTTCGCAAACGGCGCGGCGTTTGCCAGGATTTTGCTCACTTACAAATTGCCTGCCTGCGATCTTTAAATCTGGCGGCGCGTTATGTGAGTGGGTACCTGCGCACTTATCCGCCTCCCGGACGGCCAAGACTCATTGGAGCCGATGCCTCCCACGCGTGGGTGTCGGCGTATTGCCCGGGGAGTGGCTGGATGGATGTGGATCCCACCAATAATCTGGTGGTGGGAGATGGGCATGTGACTTTGGGTTGGGGACGCGATTATGGAGATGTGAGTCCGCTTCGAGGGTTGATTTTGGGAGGGCGGGATCACACCTTGAAAGTGTCGGTGGATGTGGAGCCGCTGGAGGGATAGTGCGTTCGGCGTCAGGTTTATAGTGAGTTTCTTTACTGTTTCCTCACGAACCGGAATTGCTGTGACGCAATATGGCCGGTAGGCCTTCCCCTGGCCCCAACTTCCAAAGTCAAGCTGTAGCGCACCTGTTATGGTTTCCCGGTTAATCGAGGAGATGACGTGGCAAATGAAACCAGCGCTCCGGTCGAGGCTGACCTTCCGGTCAGCAGGAGCGCGACGTGAGAGTTTTCGCCAATTTCACCCACCTTTCTTGAGAATGATTGGCGTAGAAAATCGTGAGGGGAAAGTGGCGGTTCGCCGCTTTCCCGCGCCCTTGGTCGATCTGCGTGTCGTCGATTTCAGCACGCCGCCTGAGCATGTGGGATCGGTACAGCGTGGCTTGTTGCAGCACGCGTCTCTTTTATCCTGCCCGCGCTGCGGCGGCAAACTGGATTTTTTTCTCGACATTCTCGAATGCAAGTGGTGTGGCGGCGAATACCGGTGCGAGGCGGGAATCCCTCGCCTTTTCTTCCCGCACGACGTCTTCTACGGTCCGCGCGACGTAACGCACGCCGTTAAAGATTTCTATGAAGCGAATCCGTTTCCGGCCTACGATGATGTCGATTCGCGCGACGCACTCTGCCGAGAGTTGCTGGCTACTCCGCTGGGTCGCCTGCTGGACGGAAACCTTCCCGCGAATGCGCTTATTCTGGACGCGGGCTGCGGCACCGGCCATCTAACGAATTTTCTGGCGCTTCGAAAGGACCGCCACGCGATTGGCGTCGATCTTTCTTTAAACTCATTGCAAATGGCAAAAAAGTTTAAGGACCGCTGCGCGATTCAAAACGCGGGATTCTTGCAAATGAATCTATTCCGTCCGCCGTTTCGTGCCGGCGTTTTCGATGTCGTGATCGCCAACAACGTACTCCACCACACCAGCGATCCGCTGCGAGGTTTTCGCGCCTTGGCGGCTTTACTCAAGCCCGATGGCTTATTTGTGCTGAGCCTTTACAATCGTTTTGGCCGGTTGGGCAACCATTTGCGCCGGTCGTTTTACCGCCTCTCCAAGAACCGTCTCGCGTTTCTAAGCTGGCGCAACGAAAATCAGCGCGCCCGCTTTATCCAGCGCTACCAGCAGCCGTGGGAGAGTCGGCACTTCCTCGGCGAAATCGTCCAACAATGGTTTGGCGCCCACGAGTTCGAGTTTCTTTATAGCTCCCCCAGAATTGGTTCGCAAGTCTTGAGCGGCGGCGAGGATATCCGCTACGCTCGCTGGCCAGGCGACAGTGCCATGCGCCTCCAAACGGAATTCGGCATGTTGCTGCGCGGCATGCTCAACGACGGTTTGTTTATGATGATTGGCCGCAATAAGCACCAACCCAAACGCATCGAAGCCGCCGAACGGGCGGGAGCGGCAGTCGCCTAAAACTGCAACTTCGTCGAGACACCGGCAGGCAGATGCACCATTTGATGCCCCTCCGTTCCACGAGCGCTGACCTGCAGATCCCTCGCCTTGTCCGCACGCAGCACAGCCGTTGTGACAACGCCATTCTTCCACTCGATATCAACCGTCAACGCTCCTTTGGCCCGCAGCCCTGTCACGCGTCCCTCTTTCCAGGCAGACGGCAAAGCGGGAAGCAGTGCCAACTTTCCGTTGCCGCTGTCGATCAACATGCGCGCGATGCCGGCGGTCGCTCCCAAATTACCGTCAATTTGAAAGATCTCCGGCGGATGCAGATCGAACAAATTCGGCCATGTCGATTTACTGAACAGAATCCGCAAGCTGTCTTCCGCCTGATCGGCCTCGCCGAAGGTGGCCCAAAGACAAACCACCCAGGCGCGGCTCCAGCCGGTACCGCCGCCACCATTGCCCAAGCGGCGTTCAAGTGAGACGCGCGCCGCTTTGTAAAGATCGGGCGTTGTGGGGTTGATTTCCCCGCTCGGATAAACGCCAAACAAATGCGAAAGGTGGCGATGCCCTGGTTCCACTTCTTCGTAGTCGTTGCGCCATTCTTGCAGCTGGCCAAAATGCCCGATTTGCAGCGGAACAAGCTTGTTCAACGCGTTCGTCAGATCCTCTTGCAACGTCTCGTCTGCCTTCAACGTCTTGGCCGCTTCAATCACGCGCCGGAAAAGCGCCGTTGTGATTTCCACATCCATAGTGGGCGAAACATCGAGCGAGGCTTTCTGGTGGTCCGCTGTGTAGTATTGGTTCTCCGGTGAGAGCGAGGGCCCACTCACCAGGTGTCCTTTGCCGTCGTCAAACAAATTCTGCAAAAGAAATACCGCCGCGTCTCGCATCAAAGGATAAGCCCGTTCGCGCAGATACTTCACATCGCCCGAATATTCATAGTGCTCCCACAAACTCAACGTCAACCACGCCGCGCCCATCGGCCAAATGCCATACGGCACTCCGTCAATAGGCTCTGTATCGGCCCAAATCTCGGTGTTGTGATGCGCGACGAAACCTTCCGTCGCGTACATCTCGCGCGCCGTTCGCTCTCCATTCGTTTGCATTCGAACCAGCAGGTTGTAGAGTGCATCCACTGTCTCGCCAAGATTCGACACCTCCGCCGGCCAGTAGTTCATCTCCGTATTGATGTTGATCGTATACTTGCTGCCCCAGGGTGGATCGAACTTGTCGTTCCACTTGCCCTGCAAATTGGCGGGCATGGAATCTTCGCGACTGCTCGATTGGAGCAGATAGCGGCCATAAGCGAAGTAGAGAGCGGCCAACGCGCGATCGTCGCCACCCTCCGCTGCTTTGCGAAGAAGCTCATCGGTGGGAACACCGCTTGCCGAGTCGTCGCCGAGCCATAGGGAAACTCGCCCGGCAATCTTACGGAAATCCGCTTTGTGGCGCGCCAGCAGATCGGCATAACTGCGGCTGCTCCTCTCACGCGGTAATGAACCTAACACATTGGTAGCGGCCGTGATCACAAGCGTCGCTTCCTTAGCGTCGCTCACTTCCAGAATGCCCGTTGCCGCTGGCGTCACTTGGCCATCGGTAAACACCTGGACCGCGCCTTCAAACTGCGCTCCTTCGTTTGGCTCGTCGGGGTAAGTTTTCGGTGGCAGCGCAGTTCCGCTCAGCACAATGGTGTTCGGCGTGGCCGCATCGAATGACGAATGGCCCTCCACCGCGCGAGTAAAGGAAACGCGGAAGTTCAAGGCCCCCGCTTGGCTCGCTTGAACGTGCATAACAATGGCATGGTCGGGATAAGACGCGAAAACTTCTCTTGTATAGCGCACGCCCTTCGCTTCAAAGCGAACCGTCGCGATGCCATCATAGAGATCAAGCGAACGCCGATAGTCTTGTACCGACGCAGCGTTCACTCCAGCGAAATGCAACCGCAAATCGCCCAGCGGCTCATAGGGCGGCTGGCGGCGCGGAATGGCCAGCATGTTCTTTTCCGCCAACGCCTCCGCCTCTTTCACCTTGCCTTCGAGCAGCAGCCGGCGAATGACCGGTATGCTCTCTCGCGCACCAGGGTTAACGCGATCCATCGCTTTGCCCGCGAAGATGCTTTCTTCGTTGAGCTTAATCTGTTCATCCACTACGCCGCCATACACCATCCCGGCCAACCGGCCATTGCCGATCGGCAACGCTTGACTCCAGTCAGCCGCCTGTGTCCGATACCAAAGCTCGGGAGATTCCGCCGCACCGGCCGCAAAACATGCGCCTAAACAAAGCACCAATTGACAAGTTTTCACGTGCCCAGTTTACTCATGAGCGTCTTGATCTTGCCCTGATCAAACAAAGAGCGAATCGGTAAACCCTGCGCCTTCCTCGCGCTACACTCGGGGACGGTATGGCTACCCAGCCCAAGCATCGTTTAACGCCTGAAGAGTACCTCGTCCGCGAACGATTGGCCCCAACCAAGAGCGAATACTATCGAGGCGAAGTCTTCGCGATGGCGGGCGCGAGCGAGAGGCATACCTGATCGTCGCCAATCTGGTCGCTTATCTGGTGACAAGTCTTCGCGGGCGTAACTGCCGGGTCTATTCCAGCGACATGCGCGTGCTCGTCTGTGACATAAGCCTTTACACCTACCCGGACGTGGTCGTTGTTTGCGGAAACCGATTTTGGCCGATGCAATAGGCGATGTTCTCACGAACCCTGTGCTGCTCGTCGAAGTTCTCTCCGAATCCACCAAAGACTATGATCAGCCCAGCCTCCGGTGGTACCGGATCAAACAGTGTGTGACTTGTCGGTGCTTGTGCGGTAGTCTGCGAAGGAACATGGGCGCAGTCACTGCTATCGAGCGCAGCACCTTTGAGCCGCGCACCCAAATCAACCAAGAACTTGTCTTTCTCTTTGAGCGCGTCGCCGTCACGTAGATGCTGGGTAACGATAAGGATGAAACTTTGTTCGTAGGCGGCTTGGTTGGCGACCATCTTCCGGAAAGCTTTCGGCCGGGATAGATCGGAATACAGAAAGCCCCCAAAATAATCAAGGTTGATCAGGTCATACGGCCAATCGGGCGATTTTTGGTAGGTATCCCGACCACGGATAAGGATGTCATCGAAGCTCCCGTAGAGTCCATGAAGGCGATGCTCCAGGTCCTTGACGTTAGCGTTCAAGAACATGAGGTACTGCTGGTTCTCCGCTCGCTCGATACCGGTAAACCGTCCCAGCATCCGCTGCCAAGCCACAATATCAAGCATCTGCCAGGCGGGCAGCCCGAGGTACTTCAACGGCCGACCCAATCGACGAAACCACGCCTCGATGACGGGCGCATCAACGGCGCTACGAATATACTCTTTGTTCGGATTGGAATTGAACGGCTCGTCGTTCTTCAAGGTGCCCGCCCACTTAGTATTTCTTGCGTAGTTCGCCATAAATCTTACCGGCGACCCGGTGATATTCGTCGGCATCGATGAAGTGACTTTGCAGGCTATCCATAATGATCTCGAACACCTTCCGCGTCCTTGGCGCCATCTTCAGCTCGGTTGCGATGTCCGCGACACTTTTGGCTTTCTTCAAGAGCTTCGGATCGGCCAAATCCTGTTTGACGGTTGATCCCAGGTTCTTTACCTTCTTGATCTGATTCATGATGTCCGCGTCGCGACACTTGCCTTCGCGACGGCGAAGCCGGTCCAGCCCTTGCGTCACGTGTTCTCGAGCCGCCAAGGTCCGCCCGGTCGATCTGTCCCGTAGTTTAATCGTTTTTGATATTGCTCCAGGCTCTTCTTGACCTTCTCGGCGGTCTCATACGCTTGGCGGTTGTCGCTGATCTTTTGGGCCTCGCGATTCAAGGTGCTGGAAATCGCGTCGCACGCTTGACTGTACAGCTTCTCGCGCCATTCATTTTCGACGAAGTTGGAGCGATCCGTTGTCGGTAGAATGCTTTTATCGACGATGTGGATTTCGCCCGTGAACCATTGTGCGCGGGTGAGCGTGGTCGTCCAGAGCGTCCGCTGGGGTAACGTGCGGTCGCCTATAGAGAAGCCGAAAAGTTTGTAAACCAGACCCGCGAGACGGTGCTTTTCCTCCGCGTGTTTGCCGTCGACGGAGAAAATCTTGCCGGCAGGTCGGGCTTTTCCCAGCATCTCGCGTCCTTTGCTCGCGTACCAGCAATAGGCCAGCAGTTCCTGCGGCTTGTCCGGGTTTCGGACTTCGATGAACTCCGGCACCGAAAGCATGGTCTCGTTCGAGTAAGGTTTATGGATGCGAAGTCGCTC
>Ga0302326_10007794_pt1 | contig 23740 bp, 20 predicted proteins | sample Palsa_T0_3_FD_202264 | JGI IMG/M metagenome (GOLD analysis project Ga0302326, IMG submission 202264) | Peat permafrost microbial communities from Stordalen Mire near Abisko, Sweden - Palsa_T0_3 | ecosystem: Environmental > Terrestrial > Soil > Palsa > Peat permafrost | place: Sweden: Abisko... | reverse complement strand
GTCCGCTCATCGAGCAGCGGCCATACAGCCCTGAACTTCCGCGCCAACACCGAATTGGAACTCATTGGCAGAGATCATATCACATCCACTTCAAATTGCTACCTTTATTTATTAACGCCGCCTAAGCCACTGGTCTAGTTTTTGGGGTCCACCTCTCTCAAAGACATTCAGAAACCGAGAGATGCTCTCATCGTAGGTTGCGTGCAGTCGAAATGGCCATTTGTTGGCGGCAAGTAGGGAACCATTTGGCCCCCATTTTTTGCCACCGGTGTAGAAGCTGGTATAGAAGCGCATTACAATTGACAACACGAGCGTTGTCAGCAAGAAACCGACGACAAAGGAAACCATAATGGCCGTTGCTGAAAAATGAGAAATCTCTGTCCGCTTTTCCAAGTCCCAGCCTGGAGGATTATGAGGGCTATTGCATTGGAATTATTTGTGATTGAAATTTGCCTGCATCCTCCAACATGTTGATATTATTGAACACGACGTAGGATGGCTTGCCTGGCGGGATTAATCGGGCAACGCCCAAGAGTTCCTCGCTGGTAAAAATCTGTTTGAAACCTTTACCGCCGTGCAGGCGGAAATAAATGAAATCTGTGGTGACGGATTGTGCCAAAAACGGATCGACGACATGAACCAGATCCAATTCTTTACACAGCGTCAATACCAGGTTGTCCGGCCAATTCCCGCGCGGCTCCCAAAGCAGCTTCAATTCACGCCGTTCGATCGAAGTGAAAAAATGCCGCATTTGATCGAGGTTTTGCGACGTAGGCGTAAAACTGGCGGGGCATTGAAAGAGAAGATGGCGGGCGCAAAGGGCTTCCGCGCAAGAGCGGGTGGTTTCCCAAGCCCGTTGCACCATCAGCGTCGATTGAAATGCCCCGCACTGATCAAGTTCTTGCGGCGTCAGTTTCGTCTTGAGTCGCCGGTAGGTGGGGCTTTTGGCAGTATGGGTGATCAGTTGCCACGCTTTCAGGGTGAACTCAAAATCCGGCGGCACAAGCGCGCGCCAGCGTTGCAGCGTGACAATCCTCGGCGGTTCGTAAAATGTCTGTTGCACTTCCGCCACAGGAAAAAGTTCAGCGTATGCAACTTTTGGCAGAGGAAACCCGCAGCAACCTATTTTCGGAATTGCCACAATCACTTTGCAATGTGACGGAAAATGAAGATTTTGCAATTTTGTCGACTCGCTCAAATGAAGGAATATGTTATATTTTATGTCAAAGGTGGAACGGTTCCAATTTCATCCCGTCATTTCGCAATGGTTTGAGCAGAAGTTTGGCTCTCCAACTGAGCCGCAGGAGCGCGGTTGGCCGGCAATCCAATCCGGGGCTCACACACTCATCGCCGCGCCAACGGGTTCTGGTAAAACCCTGGCTGCATTTCTGGCCGCGCTTGATTCCCTGTTCCGTGATGGGCTGAAAGGAACGCTGAAGGACGAGACCCGTGTTTTATATGTCTCGCCGCTCAAGGCGTTGAGCAATGACATTCATAAAAATCTGGAGGAACCGCTAGCGGAAATTCGTGCCGCGCTCCGGATTGCCGAAGGCAGCGACATCGCCGTGCAGGCAGCAGTTCGCACGGGCGATACTCCCGCAGCCAAACGCCAGTCCATCGCCAGGCGTCCTCCGCACATTCTTGTCACCACCCCGGAGTCGCTTTATCTGCTGCTGACTTCGGTATCCGGGCGCAAAATGCTGGCCACGGTGCGCACGCTCATCGTGGATGAAATTCATGCGGTGATCGGCAATCGGCGCGGCTCGCATCTGGCGTTGAGCATGGAGCGGCTGGCCGCACTGGTGCCGGGGCCATTGCAGCGGATTGGCCTCTCGGCGACACAAAAGCCAATTGAGGAAGTCGCAAGGTTCCTGGTAGGCGCCCGCAATGTGGATCAAGCCGGCCGGCCCCGTTGCCAGGTGATTGACAGCGGACACTTGCGCGCGATGGACACAGCCATTGAACTTCCCGGTTCTCCGCTGGAAGCAGTGATGTCCACTGAGGTCTGGGCCGAGGTTTATGAACGACTGGTCAATTTGATCAAGGCCCACCGGACCACGCTGGTGTTTGTTAACACACGGCGGCTGGCTGAACGCGTCACGCATCAGTTGTCGTCTCGGTTAGGCCATGACAAAGTCACTTCCCATCATGGAAGCCTCTCCACGAAGCTCCGTTTAGACGCCGAAAACCGTCTCAAACGAGGCGAGCTGAAGGTTCTCGTCGCCACATCATCTTTGGAACTGGGTATCGACATAGGCTCAGTCGAGCTGGTTTGCCAGTTGGGAACGACGCGCTCGATAGCCACCTTTCTCCAACGTGTCGGACGAGCAGAACATAAACGGGGCGGCTTGCCCAAAGGGCGTTGGTTTCCTCTGACTCGCGATGAACTTGTGGAATGCGTGGCAACCTTGCGTTGTGTCCGGCGCGGAGAATTGGATGCCATTCACATTCCTCCGAAGCCTCTCGACGTCCTGGCCCAGCAAATCGTGGCAGCAGTTGCCTGTGAAGATTGGGAGGAGCAGAAATTGTTTGAGCTGATGCGTTCGGCCTATCCGTACCGTCATCTTATGCACGGGGAATTCCAGGAGGCCATCCGCATGTTGGCGGAGGGTTTCAGCACCAAACGAGGCCGGCGCGGCGCGCTAATCCATCACGATGCGGTGAACGGGCGGGTGCGAGGGCGGCGTGGGGCCCGATTGGTGGCGCTCACCTCGGGCGGCGCCATTCCGGACAATGGCGATTACCGGGTGGTGGTCGAACCGGGTGACATCTTCGTCGGCACCGTCAACGAGGACTTCGCCGTTGAAAGCATGGCGGGTGATATTTTTCAACTCGGCAACACCTCATGGAAGGTTCTTCAAGTCATTGCCGGCACGATACGGGTGGCCGACGCCCAGGGTCAGCCGCCCGGCATGCCTTTTTGGCTGGGCGAAGGACCAGCGCGCACGACCGAGCTTTCAAGCGCGGTGTCAAAGTTGCGCGACGAAATTCAAAATGTAATTGAGCAGACAAACGGCTCCATCGAACAGCTCATGGCATGGCTCACCGCCGAAACGGGCATTTCCGAATCAGGCGCGCGGCAATTGGCGGAATATTTCAGCGCTGGCTACAAAGCCCTTGGGCTTGTTCCTTCGCAGAAAAAGCTCGTCCTGGAAAGGTTCTTCGACGAATCCGGCGGGATGCAACTCGTCATCCATTCCCCATTCGGCGCACGGCTCAATCGGGCATGGGGATTGGCCTTGCGCAAACGGTTTTGCCGTTCATTCAACTTCGAATTGCAGGCGGCGGCCGCTGATGATGCCATCGTCCTTTCGCTCGGCACACAGCATTCCTTCCCGCTTGAAGAAGTATTTCATTATTTGAACAGCAAGACCGTGCGCGAAGTGCTGGTGCAGGCCTTGCTGGATGCGCCCATGTTTCCCATTCGCTGGCGTTGGAACGCGACGCGTTCTCTGGCGCTCCCGCGACAGCGGAACGGACGCAAAATACCCGCGCCCCTGCAACGAATGGAATCGGAGAATCTGCTGGCGGCGGTGTTTCCTGATCAACTGGCCTGCCTCGAAAACATCGTAGGTGATCGTGAAGTCCCGGACCATCCATTGGTCAGGCAAACGATTGAAGACTGTTTGACCGAGGCCATGGATATTGACGGTTTGGAGGCGTTATTGCGCCAAATTGAAAAGGGAGAAGTGGACTGTGTGGCGCGTGATTTGCCGGAACCGTCGCCATTGGCCCATGAAATTCTTAATGCGCGTCCGTATGCGTTCCTGGACAACGCTCCACTGGAAGAACGGCGCACGCAAGCCGTTTACACCCGGCGGGCCAGCGACTCAGCGGGGGGAAACGAACTTGGAATTTTGGATGTTGCGGCCATTGGCCGGGTTTGTGAAGAAGCATGGCCCCAGGCCCGTAACGCGGACGAACTACACGAAGCCCTGTTGTTGCTCGGGGTGATGGCGGAGGACGAAGCCATAAAATGCTCCGAAATTGCCCTGTCATTATTGACATCTCTTGCCGTGGAGAGGCGGGCGGCCCGCCTGGGCGAATTGCCGTCATTCTGGGTTGCCGCCGAACGGCTTTCCATGGTGCGGGCGGTCTATCCTGACCGACAAACCGAACCTGCCTTAAACCCGCCGCACTCCGAATTGAAACGAAACTGGGAGCGCCCCGCAGCGTTGCGGGAGTTGGTGCGAGGACGCATGGAGGTCATTGGTCCAGTCACCGTTGCGGTGTTGTCAAAACATTTTGCATTGCCCGACACAGAAATTGAGGCCGCCTTATTGGGATTGGAAACAGAAGGATTTATTTTATGCGGGAAGTTTCATCCTGGCGTTCAAACGCTCGAATGGTGTGACCGCCGGCTGCTGGCGCGAATTCACCGGCTCACTTTGAACCGGCTCCGCGCGGAAATTCAACCGGTCTCGCTGGAAAATTTTCAGCGTTTCCTCCTGGCCTGGCAACGCGTGGATAATGAGCATCGCGCCGGGGGACTGGCCGGTGTTGAAACTGTGCTCGATCAGTTGGATGGAATGGAACTGGCCGCTGCCGCATGGGAGCCGGAAGTGCTTGCATTGCGCGTGATGGATTACAAACCGCAATGGCTGGACCAACTCTGCCTCACGGGCCGCGTCGGTTGGGGGCGGTTGTCGCCACCTCAAAACTTGAACGCGCGCGCCTTCGCTCCACTGCGTTCGACGCCTGTTGCAGTATTTGACCGGGAAAATCTTGCGCCCTGGCTGGTGCTGTCCAGCCGGCCTTTCGCAAAGGATTTCACGCCGGACACGGAATTGGTTTTGCAGACCCTTTCCCAATCGGGAGCGATGTTCTTTGCAGAATTGGTTCGAACCACAAAGCTTTTGCCTACCCGCGTCGAACAGGCGCTCGGTGAACTTGCCGCCCAGGGCTGGGCCACTGCGGACAGTTTTGAAGGCTTGCGCGCATTGTTGATTCCGTCCGAAAAGCGCGCGCCATTCGCTGATTTAGAACGCAGGCGGCGGCACAAAACGGCAACCAGCATTGAATTCGCCGGCCGATGGACTTTGCTGAGGAAATTTACTTCACCGCCGGAGGAGGGAGAAAACGTGGCGCAGGCCAGCGATGGAGCCATCGAAACCTTTGCCCGCGTTCTGTTGCGCCGTTATGGAATCGTCTTCCGGCGTTTGCTGGAGCGCGAATCATTGCGCGTCTCCTGGTATGAATTGGGCCGTGTTTACCAGCGTTTTGAAGCGCGCGGTGAAATTCGCGGCGGACATTTTATCAATGGGGCAAGCGGCGAACAATTCGCCCTGCCTGAGGCGATTGGTCTCTTGCGTTCGATTCGCAAAGCCGGTTCCGCGGGCGAACTCATTGTCATCAATGCGGCTGACCCCCTGAACCTCCTCGGCATTCTTACCTCTGAACCGCGCATCCCGGCCATCACGGCCAATCGCATTCTCTTGCGCGATGGCCTTCCTATTGCCGCGCTCAATGCGGGCGAAATAAAAAGATTGAATGAAGCCGGTGCCGTGAATGAATCTGCCATAGAACAGATATTGAAGGTCGGAAAAATGGCTCCGGATTTGCGCCCTTATTACGCATAGGCAACCCACGGCACATTCTGTGCTGAGAAGCTGCTATCTATAATAAAGCTTGTCAGATCCCGCCGGAGTTTTTGAACCATGACCAGGGCATCGGCGCGTTCTCCAATCTGGACGAGGGGGTGGAGTATTCGCTCCGGTTCAATCAGGTGCTGTCCGGGTTGCGCAAAAAGGGCGCCAGTTTAACCGACGAGGAGATGGATGCCCTGCGACAGATCCTGACCGCCGCAGCGATCGGCCCGGCTTTTGTCCGGCGACTGGTGGCCGAACACGGGGCGGAATCGTTGACGGAAACTTTTTTGATGCAGAATGCGCCATCCGAGTTGGCCCTTGAATTCCTTCTGCGCCGGCACAAAGGCCAGTAATTATCGCAAGCGCTACACCGTTCTCTCGCTGCTGCAGGCAGCTACATTCTGGCGGTCAAAAAAACCATGTACCCGGATGAGACTACGCGGCCCCGCCGTCTGGACCCGGTGGAGGTTTCGGAGTTGATTTACGCTCACCCCTCCTTTCGGATGCGGGACGTGTATGAGCGTCATCCGAAGGAAGACCCCGGCAGGAGCACCTGGAATTTTGATGGCGTTCAATTTCAGAATCCAGACTTTCACAATTCCTCAAATAAGTTGAGGATGTGTGTATGAAGAAAAACAATCCTTTCGCCGCTCTGATGACGGTCGCGCAAGACCAGCAAGGCTACTTTACCACCAAGCATGCCTCGCCCGAGATCGGATGTTGCATTCGCCTGGTAAAACTCGCATATAGGCCGCCGCCATTTCATGAGTGTGTTCATTCCAGGTCAACGGTGGATCAGCGAATCGGAGCCAGAGCTCGGGTTAGGCACGGTCATGCAGGCCGGAAATGGTCGTGTGCAGGTCGAGTTCAACGCTGCGGGGGAGTCGCGCACTTACGCCATTGACCAGGCGCCGTTGAGGCGCGTGCGCTTTCGAGCCGGCGACACCATACGAACGCACGCCGGCAAGGAATTCTTCGTCAAGGAAGTCGTCGAGCAGCAGGGCTTGCTGATTTACGCTGACGTTAGCCACCAACTGGCCGAAGCCCAAATGAGCGACCGCCTCAGTTTGCAAGGGCCGCAGGAGCGTTTGTTGACAGGACGCTTCGACCCCTCGACAGCGTTTGCGCTGCGTCGCCGCACGCTGGAACTGCTGCACCGCTCTCGCAAATCTCCGGTGCGCGGATTCGTGGGTGGCCGCATTGATCTGATTCCGCATCAGCTTTACATCGCACAAGAGGTCACCCACCGGCAACCGACCCAAATCTAACGCAAACCAACCGCGAGGAGGCAATGCGCAAAGCGGAAGAATTCGAGCGCCAGGAAAAAGCAGGCGTCCTCTCCGATTTTGGGAATTCCCAACTTCAAGAAGTTCACTCGGGATTGGATTCCTGGAGTTGGTGGCGAAATGACATACCACAACCAGTCGTCGGGCTACTTTGATAATATTGACAAATTCCTCGGAGACAAGGTCGATTGGCAAATCTGCCGGTTGCACCGCCCTGACTTTGCAGGACTCGCTCCATTCCTCTCCGAAATGGGCTATGTCCCCAGTACAGTACTGATCAGTCCTTAGCATAGACGACAGATTCGGCACAAAAAAAGGATCGCACCAAGGCGGGATTCTCGTAGAGGTTAAGTAAGTCCTCCTCTATCCTGTCTTTCAAGGACTCGTTCTTCTTCAAGGGTTTCTTGGATACTCCATTGGTCTTCATGTGGCTCCACACAAATTCGTCGGGATTCAAATCCGGCGCATAGGCTGGCAAGGGATGCAGTTCCAATCGCCCTTCCATCGATGCGACCAAGTCCGTCACTCGATTGGCTTTGTGCGCCGGATGGCCATCGACCACCAGGAACACCTTGCCCCGGCGGCCCTTCATGAAATTCTGCAAAAACGCCACGAACGCTTCCGCGTTGAGCTTGCCGGTGTAGGTGGCCGCCCAGAATTCCCCGCGGGCATTGACCGCACTAATCACGTTGAGGCTCTGGCGTTGGCCTGAAGTCACCACCACCGGCGTTTTGCCCTGCAACCCATAGGTGCGGCCAAGGGCGGATCGGATTGAAAGCCCGCCTCGTCCAAAAAGAAAATCTTGGCTCCCAGCCGGCGGGCCCGCTGCTTGAGCTTGGGGTAGGTTTGCTCCAGCCACAACTTGACCGCTTTGGGGTCCCGTTCATAGGCGCGGCGCAGTGGCTTCTGCGGAGTGAGGTCCAGGCTGGCTCACAACCGTCCCACCGCCGTCAAGCCCAAGCTCACGCCCATTCTCTCTTGGATCAACGACTGCACGATCCGACGGCTCCACAAGCCAAAATCAAAACCGTATGGTCGCGGGTCTTTGCCCAGAACCCACCGCTTGACTTGCTGACGCTGCTTTTCCGTCAGTTTGGCCGCTGGTCCCTCGGCGATCCGCTCGGCCAACGCCGTCCACCCCCCGTCCCGAAACTTCTTGAGCCAGGGATAGAGATAGTTTCGGCAGAAACCATACTCGGCGGCTATCTCACTAGGCTTGGCTCCGTCCTCCACCACTCGTTGGATAGCCATGCGACGTAGTTCAGCCAGGGTTTTATGCTCTAACGTCCTTCCATCGCCCTTCATATAGAAGCCGATATTACAGAAGCTCAGATCGTCGTCAATCCCAAAGACTGGTCAGTAAGGCGTGGTTGCGGCGCAAAATTACCGAGGAAAAACTCCAGAACCTCATGCAGGGGATACTGGAGTAATTCCGTCAGGCCGCGCCGATCCAGCCACCGATCCTTCATCGCGCAGGCCCCAAAGGGTTGCTCGAGATTTCCATCATGGACCACCACCTCGGAAAATGCTGTTCCCAGTTGGAAACCGGCCGGGCTTACGACCCCGATATTTTCGAGCGCATGTTCATCTTCGCGTTGGAGGATCTGCTGGCCAAATCGGCGTCGCTGCCCGCGGAGAAAATCTTGTTCGTGTGCGGGAATGATTTTCTGAACACCGATCATCTCGGCCGCACGACCACGGCGGGGACGCCGCAGGACGAGGCGATCCGTTACCAGGAATCGTTCCTGCGCGGACGGCAGTTGCTGGTGCGCGCGATTGACCGTCTGCGCCAGATCGCTCCGGTGCAGGTGGTCATGGTGACGGGCAATCACGACACTCAACGCCTCTACTATTTGGGCGATGTGCTGGAGGCGTGGTTCCGCAACACGAAAGATGTGGCTGTGGATAACAGCCCGCGACAGCGAAAGTATTTTCGGTATCACGGAAATCTCATCGGATTTACTCACGGCCACAACGAAAAACATTTTGACTTGCCGCTGCTGCTGGCCACGGAACAACCGGAGGGATGGGCTGCCAGCCGTCACAGGGAATTTCACTTGGGTCATTTTCACAGTCGCAAACACAAAATGTTCGTGCCTTCCTTCGATCGGGCCGGTGTGTTGGTTCGAATTCTGCCTTCACTTTGCCCGCCAGATGCCTGGCACTCGGCGATGGGGTACAACGCGCGTTTGGCTGCGGAGGCTCTGTACTTCGACCCGGAGCAAGGTTGCGTCGCGAATTTCACCCACAGCCCGAATTAAAAATCACATGCTGCACGACACCACCGATTCACCCATTGTTACCTGGCCCTGTTACGAGCCGGCCGGCCATCGGATCGAATTGACGGAAGCCGACTTGGTCCAGCATGTCCTGCTCCTCGGTTCGACCGGCAGCGGCAAATCCACACTGCTGACGGCGGCCACCAGCCAACTCATTCTGCACCGTGCCGAGAAGCCAGAAGACAAAATCGGCCTCCTTTTGCTTGATGCAAAAGCGGACGATCTGGTTCCGCGTGTGCGAGAAGCCGCGCAACGGGCCGGATGCCGTGGTGATGTTTTTGTGTTCGGTCCGGGCGGAGATCACAGTTTCGATCTGTTTGGCACTTTGCGTTCCTTGGATGATGTGGAGCTGGCAGTCCGGCCCAGGCTGCAAGCGAGGGCAAAATCTGCGTTGTCTCCGTCAACTCTCTGGCAGAGCCGGAACTGGCAAAGTTTTTCTTCCGGCTGCAAGTTCCTTTCTTTGTTTGCAACCTTGTCTTGCCACGCTTTCCTGCTCAGATCGAACCGGTTGGCTTGCAAACTTGTAATCTCCGGGAAAGCACGCGGCAATGCGGCGGTGTTCTATTATAGGCAGAAAAGAAGGCGGCGGGCACTGGTTCAACGGTGCCGCCGCCCGATAACAAACACAAATGAATATGCAAAGTTTTATGAAAGCAAAACAGTTCGTGCCCCCGGCTTTGGCCACGCTGGCGTCTCTTGTTCTCGTCTGCTGCGTCACGGCGGCCACCTTGCGAAGCCCAACGGCCTCGCTCGCGGCGGCCGCGATTGATCCGACCGACGGCAATATTACGCGACTCACTGCCGGCCTGCTGGAACAATCTCAATTCTCGCATCACCGGCTCGATGATGAACTGGCCTCCAAATTCCTCGACCGTTACCTCGACTCACTCGACCCGGCCCACATGCTGTTTCTTCAGTCCGATGCGCAGGAGTTCGACCTCTTCCGTTCGCGCCTGCCCGAGATGACCCGCCGCGAAGGCGACATCACTCCAGCGCGCAGGATCTTCCAGCGTTATTTGGAGCGGCTGGACCAGCGCGGCGCGTATGTCACCAACCTGCTGCAGAGCGAGAAGTTCGATTTTACCGGGCACGAGACATACTCGTTCGACCGCGAGAAGGCCCCGCGCCCGCAGGACCTCGATGCTGCGCGTCAACTTTGGCGGCAAAATGTCCGCGCTGAGTATTTGCAGGAAAAGCTAGCAAGCAAGAAACCCGCCGACATCGTTTCGACCCTCACGCGTCGTTACACCCGCCTGTCGCAAACCATGAGCAAACTCACTTCCGAGGAGGTGCTGGATGTGTATCTCAATGCCTTGGCGCATGTGTATGACCCGCATTCGGATTACTTTGGTCCCGCGCAAAGGGACGACTTCTCCATCGCTATGAACCTCTCCCTGTTCGGCGTCGGCGCAACGTTGCGGGCAGAGGACGGTTACGCCAAAATTTACGAATTGGTGGCCGGTGGCCCGGCGGCCCGGAGCGGGCTGCTCAAACCGGGCGACCGCATTGTCGCGGTCGGGCAAGCGGATCAGAAGCCCGTGGACATCGTGGAGATGCCGCTGTCTGATGCGGTGAAGTTGATTCGCGGCCCGAAAGGCACGCGCGTCCGCCTGACGCTCATTCCAGCGGGCGCCGCTGATGACTCCGTGCGCAAGACCATCACCCTTGTGCGGGACGAGGTTAAACTGGAGGATCAGCAAGCCAAGGCGCGCATTGTGGACTTGCCACAAATGAACGGTCCCATTCTGCGCCTGGGCCTCATTGACCTCCCTTCCTTCTACGGCGGCAACGACAGGCAGGCAGGCGCCAAGCCGAGTAGCGCCACGGCCGACGTGGCGAAGCTCATCCGCAAACTGGAGGCCGAACGCATTCAGGGCCTCGTCTTGGACTTAAGGAACAATCCCGGCGGCTCCCTGGAAGAAGCGGTCAGCCTCACGGGATTGTTCATTCATGAAGGCCCGGTCGTGCAGACCCGCGAAATGGATGGACGCACGGACGTCGGAGCGGACACCGATGGTTCGGAGCTTTACGACGGACCGCTGATCGTGCTCACAAGCCGGTTCAGCGCCTCGGCTTCGGAGATTCTGGCTGGGGCGTTGCAGGACTACGGCCGTGCTCTCATCGTGGGAGACAAGTCAACTTTTGGCAAAGGCACCGTGCAAACCGTCATTCCGCTGGCGGCGTTAATGGATGAGCACCATCTCGCGCACTCCGTTGACCCCGGCGCGCTCAAAGTCACCATTCGGAAATTTTACCGTCCGAGCGGCGCTTCCACTCAATTCAAGGGAGTGGCGGCGGACATCGCGCTGCCGTCCCTGACAGATGCTGCCGACGTGGGTGAAGGCGAACTGAAAGACCCGTTGCCGTGGGATCTCGTTCCGCCGTCTGACTTTACCCGTGAGGACCATGTCAGTCCCTTCCTGCACGATCTCCAATCCCGTTCCGCCACGCGCGTAGCTGGAGACAAGGACTTCGCCTATCTTGGCGAGGACATCGCGCAATTTAAGAAGAGCATCACCGCCAAAACGGTGGATTTGAACGAAGCGGATCGCCGACAGGAAATGGAAACAGACAAGGCGCGCGAAAAAGCCCGCAAGCAGGAACGCGCTTCCCGCAAGGAAAGTCCGCCGACAACCTACGACATCACGCTCAAAAATGCGGGCGCTCCTGGGCTGCCCGCGCCTGAAACCGCGATAAGCTCGCCTGTGGCGAAATTGTCGGAGTCCCCCGCGGACGAACCTGAGGAGGCGAGGGCGGGCGTTGCGCAAAGTGATCCAGTCCTGCGCGAGTCTGAGCGCATCCTGGCTGATTACGTGTCGATGCTGCACCACCCCTCCTCATTGGCTGCGGCAGTTCATTGACGGTTGACGGTTTCTTTTGCCCTCCTGGCGAGCAAGTCAGGAGGGCGAATCGTTTATAGATGTCTTTGTGTGAAATTCCCGGATACTCTCGCTTTACTTGATTTATGCGTGTGCTCGTAGTTGAAGATGACAGCAAGATTGCCTCGTTCGTGGTCAACGGGCTGAAGCAAAACGGCTTCGCGGCCGACCATGCGTCCGATGGTGAAAACGGTCTCGCGCTGGCGCAGGCTGTCCCCTACGATGCCGCAGTGCTCGACATCATGCTGCCTAAGCTCGACGGGCTTTCGTTGCTGCGCCAGTTGCGGCGGAACAACATCCTCACGCCGGCGCTCATCCTCAGCGCGAAAGCCAGCGTGGACGATCGGGTGAAAGGCTTGCAAGCTGGCGGCGACGATTATCTCACCAAGCCGTTTGCGTTTTCCGAGTTGCTCGCACGCGTGCAGGCGCTCGTCCGCCGCGCCTCGCACACCGCCGCGCCATCAACGCTCACGGCGGGCGACCTCACGATGGATTTGCTTGCGCACGAAGTCACGCGAAACGGGCAAAAGATCGAACTTCAATCCCGCGAGTTCGCGCTGCTCGAACTGCTTCTCCGCCATCCCGGCCGCGCGGTCACCAAGACCATGATCTTGGAGCAGATTTGGGATTACAGCTTCGACCCGCAAACCAACGTCGTGGACGTGCTCGTTCACAGGTTGCGCGCGAAGATGGACAAGGATTTTCCCTTGAAACTGATCCAGACCATCCGCGGAGTCGGCTATGTCCTCAAACCCGCTTGAACGTCTGGCCCGCAGTTTCACTTTTCGCCTGAGCGTAGGCTACGCGGCGCTGTTTACCCTCAGTGCGGTGATTCTCTTCGGCTTGCTTTATTTGCTGCTGGCTTCAACGCTACAAAGCAATAACCAGGAAATCATTGAAGCGCGGCTCAGGGAATGCGCGGCGGTCTATGACAACGGCGGCCTGCCCTCGCTGCAAGATTTCGTCCAGCGCAACGGCGATTCGGACAAGGTCAAATCATTCTTCGTCCGCCTGGCCGGACAACGCGGCAGCGTATTGCTGCTCGTTGTGCCGGACGATTGGGTTCAGTTGGACACCTCAGCCCTTGCGCCTGGCGGCGACCTGTCGCGACTGGTTTGGTTGCGCATCCCTAAAGACGACGAACGCGACTTTACCGTGGCCGCGACGCGGTTGTCCGACGGGTCGGTCTTGCAAGTCGGCCGCTGCACGAACAACCCCGATGCCCCGCTCCGGGCCTTTCGCCGCAACTTCCTGATTGTCATGACTCCCACCTTGTTGCTCGGCATGCTTGGCGGTGCGTTCTTTGCCCATCGCGCGACCAAACCTGTGCGCGAAATCGTGGCCACGGCTCGCGCCATCATCGACACCGGCAACTTGTCCGCCCGCGTCCCCGGCAGCCTCCGTCAGACCGAATTGGAAGATCTGGCCCGCCAATTCAATCGCGTGCTCGACAAAAATCAGGCGCTGATCAAAGGCATGCGCGAAGCCCTCGACAATGTCGCCCACGATCTCCGCACTCCGCTCACCCGCCTGCGCGCCACGGCCGAAGTCGCTGTGCAGGCCACGCCCGATCCCGCCGCGCGCGAAGCCTTGTCTGATTGCGTCGAGGAATCTGACCGCGTCCTGACCATGCTCACCGCACTCATGGACATCACCGAGGCCGAGGCGGGCGTCATGAGGCTAAAACTGGAAAAGACCTCCATCGCCTTGCTGCTAAAAAATGTGATCGAACTCTACGATCTCGTCGCCGAAGAAAAGCGCATCACGATTACCCCCGACTTCGCCGATCCCTGCGAAGCGGTCGTGGACGCGACCCGTATGCGCCAGGCTTTCGCAAATCTCCTCGACAATGCGCTCAAGTACACGCCCGAGGGTGGCAACGTCCGCCTCTCCTGCGCCCTTGAATCCGGTCGCGTGACCGCGCGGGTGCGCGACACCGGCATGGGCATCCCACCCAATGAGCAACCGCGCATCTGGGAGCGTCTCTACCGTGGCGACAAGAGCCGTTCTCAGCGCGGCCTCGGCCTGGGATTGAGCCTGGTGAAAGCCATCGTTGAAGCCCACCACGGGGAAGTGTCGGTCCGGAGCAAGCCGGGCGAAGGTTCGGAGTTCATCGTCAACATCCCGCCCCCAGCCGTATTCGTTTAGAAGGGAACCGCTTTGATGGCGTGACTCAGTTCAGGTTCAAAAAATTTGCGCGCCGCGATGAAAGAACATGAAGTTCATTGCGAATGTCCAATTCTCGCGCCTGGGTTAATATGCTTCCGAACCGATCGTTTGCGTCTGACATCAATGATCACCATGATGACAGCAAGCGCCAGGAGGATGTTAATCAATCCGCCCATCGCGTAACCGAACAGTATGCCGAGCAACCATAGAATGACCAAGGCGACCGCGATTTTGTATAACATACAGGTCTTCCAAAAGAGTCGTGAACTGCAAAATGGAGGGGGTGCTACTGCCCTGGGGACGCGCCAGGCGGTTCCTTAATGTTCTTGGAAGCCTTCTCGGCCAATTTCAGATGCTGCCGCAAGAGAGGGATTGTATTCAAGGCAAAATCGCGCACGGAACGATCTGGGTTTTCAGCGGCCACTTGTTGGAACAGGGAAATCGCTTGCCGATGGCCCTCAATCTGATCTTCCACGTAGTGCCGGTCAAAGGCCGCTCCCGAATAGGCCGCCAGTTCGTCAATCATGGCTTGATGCTTGGTGTCCACCCGATAGGGCAACACAATGCCCAGGGTGATGGCCAGGTTTTTTGTTCTGTTTTCCAGCACGGTATGGTCCTGGACCATGCGTTCGCCCAGTTTGCGCACGGATTTGCTTTGGCCGCGCTCTTGAGACAGCCGGCCCATTTCAATTTCGGTCCGGTTGATAGTGTCCACCATCGTAAGGAATATCGCGGGGTCGTTGATTTCCAAGTCGTTGAAGGCGGCTGATGGGGCGGATGGCGGATGATTTGGGGCCGTGCCATCGGTCGCAAACAGGGCGGCGGCGCTGAACATCAAGCCAGCGCCTGCCAGAATGGCTGCGGTTTGGGCAATTTTCGATTTCATAGAATTCTCACTCGTTCAATTTTCTTCTGGGAAGAAGAAAATCTCCTTGATTAGAAAATCTCCTGCATCCCGCTACAATTTATGGAACCGGCCGCGGTTATGCAATGGGGTGAACTTCGTATATGCGATGGAACCTCCGAGATGGCGTGCGATGAGAAACAATTCGGGAGGCGCAGACCGTGGCGGCTGACACGGCCAGCCATCATCGCGATGTATCACTACAAGAGGGCCGCGATGCACGATACCAGACCAATCTGCGCTCCCGAACATCATTGGGCGCCGGATGTTGGCACGACGCGCGAGAGATCCGTCCGTGCCACCCAGCCGGAGCGGCCGGTCGAGGTTTGCACGAGCGCAAAGTCCTGATGTTCCGCGCGGACTTCCACCGTCTCGCCTTCATGCAACTTGAATGCCGGGGCTGCGACCGGCACCGGGGAGTTCCAGGCAGGCGCCTCGCGGGAGATGACAACAGCTCGGTTCACTCTCGGCCACGTCATAACCGCGCTGCCGATTGCCGTGGCGACGAGCAACGCGGCCACGCAGGTCAACGAGATGAATGCCAATCGCCGCCGCGGATAAAGGCGGACGAGCAGCAGGGACAGGCCGGCGAGCATCAGGCCAACGCTTCCAAGCCAAGCCAGCTTGTTCGGGCTGGCGCAGGTCAAGCTGCGGGTGAGCCCGCTCTCCGAGGCGTCTGGCAGGCCTGCCTTCGCGCGGACGAAGTGAAGATTTGCGGCGATGTCGGCATCGTTGGGCGCCAGCAATTGGGCGCGCTCGTAATTAAGGACGGCCAGGCCGGGCTTGCCATCGCGGGCGCAGGCGTTGGCTTGATTGAAGAGCGCGGCGGCGGAGTAGCCTCTCGTAGCAGTGTTGCTTTCATTCGGTTGCGCGGCTGTTGCTGCCTGTCCGGTGACAAGGCAGATCGGCAGCATCCATGCCGCCACCAACTCGGCGCTGCAGAACCGGGCGAAGCCTTGAGGTGTCCTTCGGCGCGCCTTCGAAGGCTTGGAGGGGCGTTTCCCCCCGGTTTCGCGGCGGAGCCGGTTGAGCAGTTTTCGCGTGGCCTTTATTTTGCCTGTGGCCAACTTTCGCGTCAGTATCTGGAATAATGTCATAAGGCCTCCGTGTGTTGAATTTGTTCGCGGACGATTTCCTTCCATTGGTTGAAATCCGCCGTGCTCAGATGTTGACCGGAATAGGCGGCCTGGTCCGCGAGAGCGAAGACGCGGCGCATTTCCCCGCCTTGCCCGTTCAGGCGCGCGTCAATTTCCGCAATGGTGATCGAGGCGGGCGCAATGTGCCACGACGCGGCCAGCTTTTGCTGCAACGCGACGCGCGCGGATTGGAAAAAGCGGGCGGCATCGCCGGCGGTAGATGCGGCGTCCATCTCGGCCAGGCAACCTGCAATCGCGGTTGATGCCTCACGCCGTTGGGTGCCGTCCGAGTCACTCGCGCGCCGTTCATGGCGGCGCAACGCGAACAATCCTCCGGCGAAACAAAGAACCAGCGCGCCCTGCGTGCCCACAAACCACGGCTGAAAGTAGAGCGGACGCAAACTCGCCACCGTGCCGCTCGTCACGACGTGATCAGGCCGCAGTCCATCGCGCGATGGTTCAATGGCCGGAGTCGGACTTGCGCTCGAAGCGGGGGCGGTGGCCGCAGCCAAACTTCCAGCGGGAGCGGGAGAAACCTCCACGCTCAACGGCGCGGTCAGTTTGGTTTCGTATTGGCGCGTGTCAGGATTGAAAAAGCTGAACGCCAGCGCGGGCACGGTTTGCCGGCCCGGCTGCATTGGGATCACGGCCTGTTCGAAATCCTTTTCGCCGCTGTAACCGGCATTGTCGGCCGGCTCGAACTTCGCGGTCGGCTGGTAGGTTTTCCAGCCGTCCACCTGTCCGAGCATCGTACTATTGACACGGTCAAAGCTGCCGGCGCCGGTGACTTTCAGCCGCAGCGTGAGCGGGTCGCCGGCCGCACCTTGGGCGGCGGAGAGTTCGCTGGCGACCTCGAATTGTCCGACCGCGCCGTCAAATCCCGTGGGCCTGCCTTCCGTGGGCAAAGGGAGAACCTTGAGCACCTCAGCCTCGCTCGCCACGGTGATTTCCTTCTCAGTGGTGCCGCCGAAGAAATCCTGGAAGAACGAGTCGTTGAAAGCGTCGTCCATCATCGAATCACCGAACATCCCTTGCGGGAGCCGTGGCCGCTGTCGCGCCGCAGCGCGCATCTTCACCGTGAGCGGGGTTTCGACGCTGAGCGAAAAGTCGCCCGGTTTCACTACCGCCAGCGCGCTGTGCCAGGTCAACACTGTAAAAGGCTGGCCGTCGATATTTTCCTGCGCCTGTTCTGGTTTGGAGGAAAGTTTGTTCAACATAAAGGCGTCGCCGTTGAGCGTGGGCAAGCCGGTAATGGACGCGGCCAAACCGGCGCGCATGCCGACCTGGATGTCCACGGGCACGATCTCTCCCACGTATAATTCACGCTTCGGCAAACGCAGCCGCACGAACGCGGTCCCGTCCCTGGTCAAGCTGGTTGGCCCGGCGGACAACGCGCTGGCGGCCGGCGGCGGCAGGCTGTTGTTGCCTGGCGTGGCGCCACCGGGCGTGACGTACAACACCAGCGCCTGCGCGCCGCGGCTCAGGGCCGGGATGGTGAATTTGCCCGCGCGTCGCGGAATGATTTGATAAATTTCCGAGGTGGTCGAACTGGTGACGCCGTTGATGGACTCCATCTGGCTCGACTGTCCGACGGAAACGAACTCCAACCCCGGCACATCGGGCGGCGAGACCGCGTCGCTGCCGTCGCCGGAAGACGTGATCGTAAGCTGCGCTGACTGGCCGAGCGCGATTTGGCCTGGTTCAAGTTGTGTGGTTACGGCGGCTGATGCCGCGAACGCCGTGACGGACAGGATGATTGCGGCGGCGACAGCCGCAGCCATCGGACGGAAGTGAGATAAGTTCGTTTTCATATTACCAATCCTTGATGGGTTGATCTGTCCGGATTTCATTGGTGCTGTTCCGCGAGACGGGAGCGGCGGGGAGCCGTCGCGCTTCGCCCTTGAGCGAGTCAAGGAGCGCGCGCGCTTCCTGTTTGCTCATCTGGCCAGGCTCGCGCTGCGAGTCGGCCTCTTGGGCGGCTTGATCCTTGCGCTGGTCGGCGCCGGCCTGAGGTTGCTTGTTGCCTTGCGGCTGGCCGTTGGCGGGCTTGGGCTGCTGTCCTGCTTGATCGGGCTGCTTTTGTTGGTCCGGTTTCGAGCCGCTCTTCGACTGTGGCTGATCCTTCTGTGGGTCAGTCTTGGGCTGCTGTCCCGCTTGATCAGGCTGCTTTTGCTGATCCGGCTTGGAGCCACCGTTGGCTTGCTGTTGATCTTTCTGCTGGTCGGACTTGGGATTGGCGCCGGATTTCTGATCTTTGTTATTCTGGTCCTTCGGCTGAGGTTTTTGACCCGATTGATTCTTTTCATCCGGTTTCTGATCTTTGTTCTGCTGATCCTTCTGATCAGGCTTCTGGCCGGACTGGTTCTTCTGATCCTGTTTTTGCTTCTGTTCGTCTTTCTTCTGTTGATCTTTCTTTTGCTGCTCTTGCTTCTTCTTCAATTCCTCCAGTTTTTGCTTCACGAAGTCGCGATTGTATTTGGCGTCAGCGTCGTTGGCGCGAAGTTGCAACGCGGCCTCATACGTTTTGACCGCCTGCTCCCAGCTTTGAATGGTTTGCTGCGGTTGACTCTGCTCGGTCTTTTGGCCGGTGCGGTAAAGCGTGTCACCGAGGTTGTAATAGGCGTCCTCCTGCGCGGCCAGACGTTTGGGGTCGGCGGACGGTTCGGCGCCGAGCGCTTTCTGAAACGCCTCGGTGGCCTGCGGGAACTGGCCCGCCTTGTAAGCCGCCGTGCCGGCGTTGAATTGCAGATCCGGTGTATTCGTGTTGTGTTGAGCGGCGGCGGCATACTCGCGCTCCGCCGTGGCAAAGTCTCCCTTTTGGTAGGCCTGCTCGGCCCTCGCGGGCGAGGCTTGCGCCTGGTGGAACGGGCTGAACAGCAGCACGCCCAGCATCGCCGCCGCGCTGCGCGCCATGAAGGGTGGACGCGCCATTTCCGGCGCCGGCGCTTCGTGTTGGCGCGCGCTGCGGCGCCGCGTGCCGAAAAGCATGCTCGTGAGCAGCAAGGCGAGTGAGGTCGCTAGCGGCCACTGGAATCGTTCCGTGTAAACCTTCTGCCGGCGCGAGGCGAGATCGTGTTTGGCCAGCGGCGCGAGAGCTTGCTGGTAAATGGTTTCCAGTCCCTGGCCTTGCGCGCCAAGGGGCGCGTAAAGTCCGCCCGTCGCGGCAGCTATCGCCTTCAAGCCCGATTCGTCCAGGTGCGACTTCACGAATTGGCCGGCCTCGTCTTTCACGAAACCTCCGCCCTGTTCCGCCGGGATGGGGATCAAGTCGCCGTTGGCCGTGCCGACGCCAACGGTGTAAATCTTCATCCCATCCTTCGCCGCCGCTTTGGCTGCGGCCAGATCGTTGCCTTCCAGGTCCTCGCCGTCTGTGAGCAGAACGAGGATTTTGTCAGTGCTCGGGCGGTTTTGCAGAGCGGCCCGCGCCTCGCGGATGGCGCTGGCGATATCCGTGCCGCCGCGGGGAATGATGGTGGTGTCGAGCGCCTGAAGCGATTCGTGGAACGCGTCGTAGTCAATGGTGATGGGGCATTGCAGAAAAGCGTTGCCCGCGAAGGCGATCAGGCCCACGCCGTCGCCATTGAGATGACTCACGAAATCATCCACCGCGAGCTTGGCGCGGGTAAGGCGGTCCGGCTTGACATCGGGCGTCAACATGCTGCGCGAAGTATCCACGGCAAAAATGACTTCGATGCCGCGCCGCTTGACTTCCTCCCAGCGAAAACCGGCTTGCGGCCGCGCCAGCGCAAGGAAGAGGCAGGCGACAGCGGCGAGAAACAAACCGCGTTTCCAGTTTCTCTTGGCAGCGGAAAACGAAGCGGTGAGCTGCGCGAGCAGGTGCGACGAAGCGAAGTTGGCGAGCGCCGCGCGCTGGCGGGCATCGTAACGCCTCCACGCCCAGACGAGTGCGCCGCACGCGGCCAACCCGGCCAGCAACCAGAGAGGTTCAGAGAATTTCATAATAGTCCTTTTGAGTGTAAGTTGTAATGGATTGATTTCGGGTCATGGCAGCCTTCGATAGCGCGTTTGCTCCAACCCCACGGCGAGGCCAAGCACGCCGAGCGCGGGAAACAAAGCCCACGCAAACAGATCCTGATAACGCTCGAACTTGTGGACGGTCTGTGTGCTTTTTTCGAGGCTGTTGATTTGGGCGTAAATGTGTTTGAGCGATTCGGTGTCCGTGGCGCGATAGAATTGCCCGCCCGTTTCGGCGGCGATTTTCTGCAACGTATCCTCGTCCACGTCCACTTTGGACATGACCAGTTGCGTGTTGCCGAATTGGTCCTTCACAGGCACGGGCGCGTCGCCCCGCACGCCGGCGGCGATGGTATAAACTTTCACCCCAAGCGCCTTGGCGGCCTCGGCGGCGGCGATGGGCGAAATCTTGCCGGAGTTGTTCACGCCGTCGGTCAACAGCACCACAATCTTCGATTTGGCCGGCGTGTCGCGCAGGCGGTTGACGCAGGTGGCAATGGCCGAGCCAATTGCCGTGCCGTCCTCCACGCCGGCGGTCTGGACGCGGCTGAGATTTTGCTCAAGCCAATCGTGGTCGAGCGTCAGCGGGCTGACGAGGTAAGGAGCGCCGGCAAACGCGACAATGCCGATGCGGTCGTTGGGCCGGTCTTCGATGAACTTCGCGACGATGGACTTCACGACATCCACGCGGTTGACCGGCTGGCCGTCAACCTTGAAGTCAAGCGCCTGCATAGAGCCGGACACGTCCAGCGCGAGCATGATATCAATGCCGCTGGCCTGCACTTCAGTGCGGCCGTGGCCGAATTGCGGCCGCGCCAGGCCGACCACCATCATGGCGGCGGCCAGGATCGGCAGCAACCAGATCCAGCGGCCCGCGCGGCTGCGCGTCTCGCGGGCGACTTGCCGGGCCAGACTGACGTTGGAGTATTCGACGGCGGCGGTCGCGCCGCGGCGGCCGCGCCAGAGCAGGGCGAGCGGCAAGAGCGTCAGCAGCCACAGCCATTCAGGTTGTAAGAATCGGATCATATTTGTTGTCCTTGTTGAACGGTTGCTTGCGCAACCTGGTGAGTTGTTTCCGTATTAGCCGGCTGCCCGGTTTCGATGACAAAGGTGCGCGCGCTCTGGAGCATGTTCTCCATTTCCTCGATGGACAGAATCCAGCGGGCGAATTTGGCCAGATCGCAGTGGTGGAGAAAATCCGCCAGCAACGATTGGTGACTGGCAAGGAGCGCGTCGGAAGGTCCGATCAAATCGTGAAGGAACTCCTCCGTCGTTCGTCGCGCTGCGCAAACCGCGAATCGGACTTCGATGTAATGGCGCACAACTTCCGAGACGGCGATGGAAAATTCGCGGGCATTTTCAGGCTGCATCAACGCGCGGGCTTCCTCCAGCCGGTCGAGCGCGATTTCATACGGCAACTTCGCAGCGGCCAGAGCGCGACGCCGATTCCAGCGCCAAGCGGCGTAACCGAGCGCCGTGAGAGCAAGACTTCCAGCCAGCCAGGCGGGCCAGAGCCAGGGCGACGGAATGTGCTTGGGTCCGCGAATGTCGCGGATGTCTTGCGTCATGGCGTTGGGCGCGGCAGCGGGCGCGGGCTTGACCGAGTTCGTTTGTGTCAGCGCGAAGGCGCTGAGGCTGGCGAGTGACAGCGCGGCGGCGAGGGCCAGAACGCGCGGGGTGTGGAATGTGAGTTTCAAGAGCGTCTCCTTTCACGGATTTTAAAGAAATGTTGCAGTGCCGGCAGGTAAGGCCTGGCCGTGTCCAACTCCAACGTGTCAACGGCCTCGGCGCGGAAGCCGCGCACCAGCCGTTGCGTGCGGTCGTTCGATTCCTGAGCGAAGCGGCTGCGCACTTCCGAGTTGGCGGTGTCGAGCTCGACCACTTCGCCGGTCTCCGCGTCCTCGATGGCGAGCACGCCGACGTCTGGCAGTGATTTTTCGCGGCTGTCCTCGATATGCAGGGCGACGAGGTCATGGCGGCGATTGGTCTGCCGCATCGCCCGGCGCAGATCCTCCAGCGCCTGGTCGGGATCGCCCGCGGACTGGAAGTCCGAGATGAGAAACGCAATCGCGCGGCGGCGAAGAATGCGGTTGGCGAAGTCGAGCGCCTTGATCGTATCCGTGCCACGGCCTTGTGGTTGGTGGAAAAGGATTTCGCGTACCACCCGCATGACATGGCGGCGGCCCTTCTTGGGCGGGATGTATTGCTCAATGCGGTCGGTGTAGAGAATCAGGCCGACCTTGTCGCTGTTGCGGATGGCGGAGAAGGCCAGCACGCTGGCCAGTTCGGCCGCGAGTTCGCGTTTGCTCAACGCGGCCGAACCGAAATTGCCCGAGGCGCTGACATCGACCAGCAACAGGATGGTCAACTCGCGTTCCTCGGTGAACTTTTTCACGAACGGGCGGCCGGCGCGGGCGGTGACGTTCCAGTCAATCGTCCGCACTTCGTCGCCGGGGACGTATTCGCGCACTTCGTCGAAGTCCATTCCGCGGCCTTTGAATACCGAGTGGTATTCGCCGGCCAGGGTATTGTTGACGAGGCGGCGCGTGTGGATTTCGAGCTTCCGCATCCGGCACATGATGGCCTTGGCTCTTTCTGGGTTCATAATAGGTTCTCCTTTCCAAGTTTGCCGCCGCTTCACGGCACGGGCAGTGTGTCGAGGATTTTCTGTATGATGTCCTCGGAGGTGATGTTCTCGGCCTCAGCCTCGTAACTGACGGCCACGCGGTGGCGCATCACATCGGGCGCGAGCTTTTTCACGTCTTGAGGAGTCACGTAACCGCGACCGTCGAGGAACGCGGCCGCGCGCGAGGCGAGCGTGAGATTGATGGAGGCGCGCGGTGAAGCGCCGGTCTGGATGTAACCGTTGAGGTCCAGCCCGGCGGCCTTCGGATTGCGTGTGGCTAACACCAGATCCACGATGTAGTCCTTGATTTTGTCGTCCACATAAATGGTGTTGACCACACGGCGGGCGCGGGCAATTTCCTCGACCGAGACAACCGGTTGGACGCGTAGCGAGGGTTCGCTCGTAGCCATCGCTTCAACAATGGCGCGCTCCTCAACACGATCCGGATAGCCGATGATGACCTTCATCATAAAACGGTCCACCTGCGCTTCGGGCAGTGGATAGGTGCCTTCCTGCTCCAGCGGGTTCTGCGTGGCGAGCACAAGAAAAGGATTGGGCAGTTCGTAAGTCGTCTCGCCGATGGTGACCTGGCGTTCCTGCATGGCTTCGAGCAGCGCGCTTTGCACCTTGGCTGGGGCGCGGTTGATTTCATCGGCCAGAATAAGATTGCTGAAAATGGGCCCATGCTTGGTGCGGAAGCCGCCGTCCTGCGGGTTGTAAATCATTGTGCCGACGATGTCGGCGGGCAGCATGTCGGGCGTGAACTGAAGACGTTGGAACTTGAGACTGACGCCTCCGGCGAGTGTTTTGAGCGAGAGTGTTTTTGCCAGGCCGGGAACGCCTTCGAGCAGGACGTGGCCGTTGGTGACGAGCGCAATGAGCAGGCGGTCAATCAGAT
>Ga0302326_10007793_pt1 | contig 23741 bp, 21 predicted proteins | sample Palsa_T0_3_FD_202264 | JGI IMG/M metagenome (GOLD analysis project Ga0302326, IMG submission 202264) | Peat permafrost microbial communities from Stordalen Mire near Abisko, Sweden - Palsa_T0_3 | ecosystem: Environmental > Terrestrial > Soil > Palsa > Peat permafrost | place: Sweden: Abisko... | reverse complement strand
ACGGCGGCGTCGCCCTGATCCTGCTCGGCGCCAAGACGGTCGCCGACTTCCCCGCGCCTTACACCGACATCGGGGTCAGCCCGATTCCGCACACCGAGCTGCCCTGGTCGGGCGGGATCTTCATCGTTCTGGCCGTGATCTTCGGCGTGGTGCTGCATGCCACGCCGTTCGGCCGGTCGATCTATGCGATGGGCGCCAACAAGGAGGCGGCTCAGTTCGCCGGGATCCGGGTCAAGCGGATCAAGACGATCCTCTACATCGTCTCCGGAGTCATCTGCTCGCTGGCCGGCGTGCTCTATACCTTCCGCCTCAACACGGCGGTGCAGAACAACGGCGTCGGCCTGGAACTGGACGTGGTCGCCATCGTCCTGCTCGCCGGGGTGTCCATCTTCGGCGGCAAGGGATCGATCGTGGGCGTGGTGCTCGCCGTCCTGGCATTCGCCGGCCTGCAGAACGCGCTCTTCCTGACGAACTTCAACCAGGAGGCTACCGGCATCGTCACCGGCGGGCTCCTGCTGATCAGCGTGTTCGTGCCGAACGCGGCATCCTTTACGGCTCGGCTGCGCGCGCTGCTCGTCCGGCGGGCACGCGCGCCGTCAGCGGTCGGAGCGGTTCATGACTGACTCGCCAGCTACCCACAGCTTTCAGTTTCCGCAGGTCCCTAGTTTCCGCAGGTCTCCTATTGAAAGGATTCAGCTATGCCAGGTTCGGTGCAGAGATCGGGTTCGGTGCGCAAAGCAGGTTCGGCGCGCCGGGCACTATGGCTGACCGCGGTGGTCGTGGCCGTGTCAGCCGTGCTCGCCGCGTGCGGGTCATCCAGTTCGTCGGGCTCCAGCCCGAGTACCAGCGCGAGTGCGAGCGCGAGCTCGTCGGCCGGCTCAGCTGGCGGGCTGATGAAGGGGCTGAAGGCCTTCGTTATCCCGAAGAACCTCGGCAATCCGTATTTCACCACCTCCGACAGCGTCAAGTCCGGCGGCGCGCTGGCCGCGCTGCAGGCCCTGGGTGAGGTCGGCACCGAGACCAGCGGCACCGCGGCCACGCCCGCGTCGCAGCTCCCGGCGATCACGGCGGCGATCACCAAGGGCGCCAACATCCTCATCCTGTCGGCGACTGACCCGACCGCGCTCTGCCCCACCCTGGAAGCGGCGATGAAGAAGGGCATCACCGTCGTGACCTACGACTCCGACGCGCCGACCTGCCGGGACCTGTTCATCAACCAGGCGTCCACGGCCGCGATCGGGGAGAGCGAGGTCAGCCTGCTCGCCTCGGAGATCCACGACACCGGTGAGATCGGGATCGTCTCGGCCGAGGCCTCGGCGACCAACCAGAACGCCTGGATCGGGTACATGAAGAAGGAGCTGAAGAAGTACCCGAAGATGAAGCTGGTGTCGACCGTCTACGGCAACGACGACCCGACGACCGCCACTCAGGTGACCCAGGGCCTGCTGGAGCAGTACCCGGACCTCAAGGGCATCATCTCCCCGACCACCGTCGGGATCCTGGCCGCCGCGCAGGTGGTCGATACTCCCAAGTACCGCGGCAAGGTCGCGGTCACCGGGCTGGGTACCCCGGACTCGCTGAAGAAGTACGTTGCCGACGGCACCGTGAAGGCGTTCGAGCTGTGGAACCCGGCGAACCTCGGCTACCTCGCCGCTTACGCGGCGGTGGAACTCGCGTCCAAGAAGATCACCAACGCGGCGGGCCAGTCCTTCACGGCCGGAAAGCTGGGGAGCTTCACGGTCGGCGCCGACCAGACCATCCTGCTCGGGCCGCCGTTCGTGTTCAACAAGTCCAACATCAACAACTTCAACTTCTGATCTGAGCGCGGGGGTGCCGGCGGCCGCACGGCCGCACGGCCCGCAGGCGGCCGGCCCCCCGCACTCCCGACTCGCACCCACGACCCGCAGCTCCGGACCCCCGCCGCGCAGCACCGGCCCGACCGGAGCGAGAATCGAGCAGGAGGCCAGATGGAGCGCGTGTGCTTCCTCAGCCGGATCCGGCCGGACCGGCTGGCGGAGTACCGGACCCGGCACCAGGAGGTCTGGCCGGAGATGACCGAGGCACTGCGGGCTGCGGGCTGGGCCAACTACACGCTGTTCCTCACCGACGACGGGCTCCTGGTCGGCTACCTGGAGACCGACGACTACCCGGCCGCGCTGGCCCGGATGGCGGAGACCGGCGTCAATGCCCGCTGGCAGGCGGAAATGCAGCCCTACTTCGCTGACCTGGGGAGCATCCGGCCCGACGAGGGGTTCCGCCGGCTGGACGAGATCTTCCACCTGGACTGAGCCGCACCAGACCCGACCCATCAGACCTGACCGCACCAGAACGCTGCCTGGAGATGACCCTGATGCCTGACCTGACCGCCGTGAAGACCGCGCTGCGGACGCATCGGATCGAGACGCCGTCCTGGGCGTTCGGCAACTCCGGAACCAGGTTCAAGGTGTTCCCGCAGCCCGGGGTCCCCCGCACCCCGCAGGAGAAGATCGACGACGCGGCTCAGGTGCATGCTTTCACCGGGGTGGCGCCGAGCGTGGCGGTGCATATCCCCTGGGACAAGGTCGATGACTACGCCGCGCTGGCCGACCACGCGGCCGCGGCCGGGATCGCGATCGGGACCGTGAATGCCAACGTGTTCCAGGACCAGGACTACATGCTGGGCAGCGTCGCCAATCCCGATCCCCGGGTCCGCGCCAAGGCCGTGGAGCACCTGCTGGAATGCGTCGACATCATGGATGCCACCGGCTCGGCCGACCTCAAGCTGTGGTTCGCCGACGGCACCAATTACCCGGGCCAGGACGACATCAGGGCCCGCCAGGACCGGCTCGCCGACGGGCTGCAGGTGGTCTACCAGCGGCTGGGCCCCGGCCAGCGGATGCTGCTTGAGTACAAGCTGTTCGAGCCGTCCTTCTACACCACCGACGTCCCCGACTGGGGCACCTCGCTGCTGCACTGCGTCGCGCTCGGGCCGGCCGCCGCGGTCGTCGTGGACACCGGGCACCACGCGCCCGGCACCAACATCGAGTTCATCGTCGCGGTCCTGCTGCGGGCCGGGCGGCTGGGCGGGTTCGACTTCAACAGCCGGTTCTACGCCGACGACGACCTCATGGTCGGGGCGGCCGACCCGTTCCAGCTGTTCCGCATCCTGCACGAGGTCGTCGCCGCCGACGCGCTGCGCCCGCAGGCCGGCATCGCGTTCATGCTGGACCAGTGCCACAACATCGAGCCGAAGATCCCCGCGCAGATCCGGTCGGTCATGAACGTCCAGGAGGCCACCGCCAAGGCGCTGCTCGTCGACGCCGCCGCGCTGAGCGCGGCGCAGCAGGCAGGCGACGTGCTCGGCGCGAACGCGGTGCTGATGGACGCCTATAACACCGACGTCCGGCCGCTGCTCGCCGAGCTCCGCCAGGAGATGGGCCTGGACCCCGACCCGGTCGCGGCGTACCACCGGTCCGGCTACCACAAGAAGATCATCGCCGACCGGATCGGCGGAACGCCCGCCGGCTGGGGCAGCTGACAGACCGGCAGAAGGGAGCGGCAGATGGCCGCGCAGATCCACCCGGAGGTAGCCGCGCTGCTGGCACGCAGCAACCGGCTCGGCTCCGATCGGCGTAACACCAACTACGCCGGCGGCAACACCTCGGCCAAGGCAGCGGTCCCTGACCCGGTGACCGGGCAGCCGGCCGAGCTGATGTGGGTCAAGGGATCCGGCGGTGACCTCGGCACGCTCACCGCCGCCGGGCTTTCGGTGCTGCGGCTGGACCGGCTGCGCGCCCTGACCGGCGTCTACCCTGGTCCCGACCGGGAAGACGAGATGGTGGCCGCGTTCGACTACTGCCTGCACGGCAAGGGCGGCGCCGCGCCGTCCATCGACACCGCCATGCACGGCCTGGTCGACGCGGCGCACGTGGACCATCTGCACCCCGACTCGGGGATCGCCCTGGCAGCCGCGGCCGACGGCGAGAAGCTGACCAGGGAGTGTTTCGGCGATCGTGTCCTGTGGGTGCCGTGGCGGCGGCCGGGCTTCCAGCTCGGCCTGGACATCGCCGAGCTGCAGCGCAGCAGCCCGGACGCGATCGGCGTGGTCCTGGGCGGGCACGGGGTCACGGCCTGGGGCGCTACGAGCGATGAGTGCGAGGCGCGCTCGCTGGAGATCATCTCCGGGGCCCAGCGGTTTCTGGACGGCACTGGGCGCGGCGAACCGTTTGGCGCAATTATCAGTGGTTACCAGCCGCTGGCTGCCGCTGAGCGCCGGGCCCGGGCGGCGGCGATCGCGCCGGTGATCCGCGGGCTGGCCTCCGCCGACCATCCCCAGCTCGGGCATTTCACCGACAGCCCGGCGGTGCTGGACTTCCTGGCCCGCGTTGAGCATCCCCGGCTCGCGGCTCTGGGCACCTCCTGCCCGGACCATTTCCTGCGCACCAAGGTGGCGCCGCTGGTGCTCGACCTGCCGCCGGCCGCGCCGCTGGAGGCGGTGCTGGCCCGGCTGCGCGAGCTGCACGCGGCCTACCGCGAGGACTACCGCGCGTACTACCAGCGGAACGCCACGCCGTCCTCGCCGCCGATGCGCGGCGCCGATCCGGCGATCGTGCTGGTGCCGGGGATCGGGATGTTCAGCTTCGGCGCGGACAAGCAGACCGCGCGGGTGGCCGGCGAGTTCTACCTCAACGCCATCAACGTGATGCGCGGCGCCGAGTCGGTCTCCAGCTACGCGCCGATCAGCGAGGCGGAGAAGTTCCGGATCGAGTACTGGGCACTGGAAGAGGCCAAGCTCGCGCGGCGCCCCGCGCCCAGGCCGCTGGCCACCCGGGTGGCCCTGGTCACCGGCGGCGGGTCCGGGATCGGCCGGGCCACCGCGCTGCGGCTGGCGGCCGAGGGGGCGTGCGTGGTCGTCGCTGATCGTGACGAGGGTGCCGCGCAGGAGGTTGCGCACGAGATCGGATCGGCCGATGCGGCGACCTCGGTCACCGCCGACGTCACCGACGAGGCCAGCATCAGCGCCGGGTTCCTGGCCGCGGTGCTGGCGTTCGGCGGGGTGGACCTGGTGGTCAACAACGCCGGGCTGTCGATCTCCCGGCCGCTGCTGGAGACCACCGCCGCTGACTGGGATCTGCAACATGACGTGATGGCCAGGGGATCGTTCCTGGTCTCCCGGGAGGCCGCGCGGATCCTGCAGGCGCAGGGCATGGGCGGTGACATCATCTACATCTGCAGCAAGAACTCGGTCGTCGCCGGCCCGGACAACGTGGCCTACGGCGCCGCCAAGGCCGACCAGGCGCACCAGGTCCGGCTGCTGGCCGCTGAGCTCGGCAAGCTCGGCATCCGGGTCAACGGCATCAACCCCGACGGCGTGGTCCGGGGCTCGGGCATCTTCGCCGGCGGCTGGGGAGCGCAGCGCGCCGCCGTCTACGGCGTGCCCGAGGAGGAACTCGGCGCCTTCTACGCCCGGCGGACCCTGCTGGGCCGCGAGGTTCTGCCCGAGCACGTCGCGGCGGCGGTTGTCGCGCTGACCGCGGGCAATCTGCCGCTGACCACGGGCCTGCACATCCCGGTCGACGGCGGGGTGGCGGCAGCATTCCTGCGGTGACCGGCCAGGCCGGCCGCGCCGCGAGGGCCGCGAGGGCCGCTACGGTCGCCGCTGTCGACCTGGGCGCGTCCGGCGGGCGGGTCCTGGTCGGCCGGGTCGAGGCCGGCCCGGCCGGGCGCCCCGAGGCCGGCCGACTGGAGCTCACCGAGGCCGCCCGGTTCGCCAACGTGCCCGTCACCGTGCACGGCACCCTGCACTGGGACATCCTGCGGCTGTACCGGGGGGTGCTGGACGGGCTGCGCGCGGCGGGCCGGGCCTGCCAGCTGGATTCGGCCGGCATCGACGCCTGGGGCGTGGACTACGGGCTGCTCGACGACGACGGCGCGCTGCTGGGCAACCCGGTGCACTACCGCGACGCCCGCACCAGCGGGATCATGATGTCGGTGCTGCAGCGGGTTCCCGCCGCCGAGATCTACCGCGTCACCGGCATCCAGCAGCTGCCGATCAACACGATCTACCAGCTGGCCGCGGCGGCCGGCACCCCGCAGCTGCGCGCCGCGGCGACGCTGCTGCTCATCCCCGATCTGCTCGGTTACTGGCTGACCGGGCAGATCGGCGCCGAGGTCACCAACGCCTCCACCACCCAGCTGTACGACGTCCGGGCCGGGGCCTGGGCCACGCAGCTGATGGAACGAGCCGGAATCCCGCCGCGGATCTTCCCCGCGCTGCGCCGGCCGGGCGAGCCGATCGGGCCGCTGCTGACCGACGTAGCCGCCGCGGCGGGCGTGCCCCCCGGGCTCCCCGTGGTCGCGGTCGGGTCGCACGACACCGCTTCGGCCGTGGCTGCCGTGCCCGCGGCGGGCAGCAGCTTCGCCTACGTCTCGTGCGGAACATGGTCCCTGGTGGGAATGGAGCTTGACCAGCCAGTGCTCAGCGAGGCCAGCCGACAGGCAAACTTCACCAACGAAACGGGCATCGACGGGACCATCAGGTACCTGCGCAACGTGATGGGCCTGTGGCTGCTGCAGGAATCCCTGCGGTCCTGGTCGGCGCGCGGCCGGCCGGTCCGGCTGGAGCCGCTGCTGCTGGCCGCGGCGGCGGTGACGCCGCTGCGCTGCGTCATCGACCCCGACGACCCGGGATTCCTGGCTCCCGGCGACATGCCGGCCAGGATCACCGCGGCCTGCGTGCGGGCCGGCCAGCCGGCCCCGGCCGGTCGGGCCGGGATCGTGCGCTGCATCCTCGACAGCCTCGCGCTCGCCTACCGCCAGGCGGTCGGGGCCGTGCAGGAGCTGTCCGGCCGGACCGCCGACACGGTGCACATCGTCGGCGGCGGGTCGCGCAACGAGCTGCTCTGCCAGCTCACCGCGGACGCCTGCGGCCTGCCGGTGGTGGCAGGCCCGGCCGAGGCTTCCGCCATCGGCAATGTCCTGGTGCAGGCCCGCGCGCTGGGTGCCGCGCCCGCGGAGCTGCCCGGCCTGCGCGCGCTGCTGCGGGCGGTGGCGCCGCTGCGCCGGTACGAGCCGGCCGGCGGCGCGGCGGCCTGGCGCGCGGCCGCCGCCAGGCTCGGCGGTTGACACGTTCCAATAGCGACCGCGACACTGACAGCAAGATCAGAAAGGTCGTGCGTGAGCGGGCCGGTCAGTATCAGGGAAGTCGCCGCGTACGCCGGCGTGTCGGTGGGCACTGTCTCCAACGTGCTGAACCGGCCGGACATCGTCGCGCAGTCGACGCGCGACCGGGTGAACGCCGCCATCAAGGCACTGGGATTCGTGCGCAACGAGTCGGCGCGGCAGCTGCGCGCCGGGCGCAGCCGCATGATCGGCCTGATCGTCCTGGACGTCGCCAACCCGTTCTTTACCGACGTGGCGCGCGGGGTCGAGGACGAGGCGAGCCGCTCGGGCCTGTCGGTTATCCTGTGCAACAGCGACGACCAGCTGCCGAAGGAGAGCCGGTACCTTGAGCTGCTGGAAGAGCACCGGGTGCAGGGGATTCTCATCACCCCGGTGGCCGGCGCCGACGAGCGCCTCTCCCAGCTGCAGCGGCGCGGAACCCCGGTGATCCTGGTCGACAGCAGGTCGGTATCGGGGGGACAGTGCTCGGTGGCCGTCGATGACGTGCTCGGCGGCGACGTCGCGGTTTCGCACCTGCTCCAGGCCGGCCACGAGCGGCTGGCGTTCGTCGGCGGCCCGCTCAGCTTCCGGCAGGTAGCCGACCGCCGCGACGGCGCGATCCGGGCCCTGCAGCGGGCCGGCGGCACGGCCGCCGATCTGCAGCTGATCGAGACCGCGGCGCTGAACGTCTCCGCCGGGCAGCGGGCCGGGGCGGCAATCTGCGAGCTCCCCGACCGGCAGCGGCCCACCGCGGCCTTCTGCGCCAACGACCTGATCGCGCTCGGGCTGCTGCAGGAGATGACGCAGCGCGGGATCGGTGTCCCTGACGACATCGCGATCGTGGGATACGACGACATCGAGTTCGCCGCCGCCGCGGCGGTGCCGCTGTCCTCGGTCCGCCAGCCCCGCCAGCTGCTCGGCCGCACCGCCGCGCAGCTGCTGCTGGAGGAAGCCCTGGGTACCGGCAGGCACGAGCATCGTCAGGTGATCTTCCAGCCGGAGCTCGAGGTCCGGCAGTCCAGCCAGTCCCGGCAGTCCAGCCAGTCCCGGCAGTCCAGCCAGTCCCGGCCGGGCGGGTGAGGACGATGCGGATCGCGCTGTTCGTGACGTGCCTGGCCGACACGCTGTTCCCCAGCGTGGGCCAGGCCACCGTGACGCTGCTGGAGCGGCTCGGGCATCAGGTCGAGTTCCCGCAGGCGCAGACGTGCTGCGGCCAGATGCACATCAACACCGGCTACCAGCGGGAGGCGCTGCCGCTGGTCCGTCGCTACGTCGAGGCCTTCGAGGACTGCGAGGTCATCGTCGCGCCGTCTGGCTCCTGCGTCGGCTCGGTCCGGCACCAGCACGCGATGGTCGCCCGGCAGCTTGGCGCCGAGCAGCTCGCCGTCCGGGCCGAGGCGGTGGCCAGCCGGACCTTCGAGCTGTCGCAGCTGCTGGTCGACGTGCTCGGGGTGGATGATGTCGGCAGCTATTACCCGCACCGCGTCACCTATCACCCCACCTGCCACTCGCTGCGGCTGCTGCGGGTCGGGGACCGGCCGCTGCGGCTGCTGCGCCACGTCGAGGGCCTGGATCTGGTGGAGCTGCCCGACGCCGAGGTCTGCTGCGGCTTCGGCGGCACGTTCGCGCTGAAAAACTCCGACACCTCCACCGCCATGCTGGCCGACAAGATGCGGCGCGTCCTGGACACCCGCGCCGAGGTCTGCACGGCCGGCGACAGCTCCTGCCTCATGCACATCGGCGGGGGCCTGTCGCGGCTGCAGGCCGGGGTGAAGACGGTGCACCTGGCAGAGATCCTGGCAGCTACCCGCGAGGCGACATGACGACCTATCTCGGGATGCCGACCGCCCCCAGCGGCGTCGGCCACCTGCGCGGGACCGAGCCGTTCCCGGCCGCCGCGCGGCGGGCGCTGGCCGATACCCAGCTGCGCCGCAACCTGGCCATGGCCACCGCGCACATCCGCGCCAGGCGGGCATCGGTCGTCGCCGAGCTGCCCGACTGGGAGGAACTGCGCAGCGCCGGGCAGGCCGTCAAGGCCGAGACCATGCGGCACCTGGACCGGTACCTGGAGCAGCTGGAGGCCCAGGTGCAGGCGCGCGGCGGCACCGTGCACTGGGCCAGGGACGCCGTGGCGGCCAACCGGATCGTGACCAGCCTGATCGCCGGCGCCGGCGCATCGCAGATCGTCAAGGTCAAATCGCTGGTGACCGACGAGATCGGGCTGAACGAGGCGCTCGCGGCGGCCGGCATCACCGCGCACGAGACCGACCTTGCCGAGCTCATCGTCCAGCTCGGCCATGACCATCAGTCGCACATCCTGGTTCCTGCCATCCACCGCAACCGGGCCGAGATCAGGGAGATATTCCTGCGGGAGATGCGCGGTGTCGACCCGGCGCTGACCGACGAACCGGCCGCGCTGGCCGAGGCGGCCAGGCTCTACCTGCGGCGGCGATTCCTGTCCGCCCGGGTCGCCGTCAGCGGCGCCAACTTCGCGATCGCCGAAACCGGCACGCTGTGCGTGGTGGAGTCCGAGGGCAACGGCCGGATGTGCCTGACCCTGCCGGACACGCTGATCACCGTCATGGGGATCGAGAAGGTGCTGCCGTCCTGGCAGGACCTGGGCGTCTTCCTGCAGCTGCTGCCGCGCTCCTCGACCGGCGAGCGGATGAACCCCTACACCTCGATGTGGACCGGGGTGACGCCCGGTGACGGCCCGCAGCAGTTTCACCTGGTGCTGCTCGACAACGGGCGGACCGCCGCGCTGGCCGACCAGAGGGGCCGGGCGGCCCTGCACTGCATCCGCTGCTCCGCCTGCCTGAACGTCTGCCCGGTCTACGAGCGCACCGGCGGGCACGCCTACGGCTCGGTCTACCCGGGCCCGATCGGTGCCGTGCTCTCCCCGCAGCTCACCGGTATCGAGGACAACGCCTCGCTGCCCTATGCCTCGACGCTCTGCGGTGCCTGCTACGACGCCTGCCCGGTGAAGATCGACATCCCGTCGCTGCTGGTCCAGCTGCGGGCCCGGCACGTGGACGAGGCACGCAAGGACCGCAGGCTGCCCGATCCCGAGGCGATCGCGATGGCCGCCGCGTCCTTCGTGATGGCCGAGCCGCGCCGGTACGCGGCAGCGCAGCGGGCCGGCCGGCTCGGGCGGGCGCTGGGCCGCCGCGGCCGCATCCGGCAGCTGCCGCCGCCGCTCTCGGCCTGGACGCAGGCCCGGGACGCGCCGCTTCCTGCCGCCCGGACGTTCCGGGAGTGGTGGCGCGATGAGCACCGGGATCCCCGGTGAGCGAGCGCGAGGAGGTGCTGGCGCGGATCCGCACGGCGCTGCGCGGCGATCGCCAGGACCCGCCGACAACGGACGGCCCGGGCGGCGCGGACGACCCGGGCGGCGCGGGCGGCGCGGGCGGCGCGGCCGGCCCGGCATACCGGACTCGGGGTCAGCTGGAGCGCGAGCCGCTGCTTGCCCTGCTCGCCGAGCGGGTAGCCGATTACCGCGCCACGGTACGGCGCACCGCGCCGGCCGGGCTCGGCGCCGCGATCACCGCGGCGCTGGCGCAGCGGGGCGCCCGGCGCCTGGTCGTGCCGCCCGGCCTGGACCTGCCCGCGCTGCCCGCGCTGCCCGCCGGGGTCGCCATCGTGACCGACGACGGCCTCTCCCCGCATGAACTTGACGCCTTCGACGGGGTGATCACCGGCGCCGCCGTCGCGATCGCCGAGACCGGGACGATCATCCTGGACAGCTCCCCCGATCAGGGCCGCCGGGCCATCACGCTGGTGCCCGACTATCACCTGTGCATCGTGCACGCCGCCCAGGTGGTCGAGCTGGTGCCGGAGGCGATCGCGCTGCTGGCGCCGCGGGCCGGCCGGCCGCTCACCTGGATCAGCGGGCCGTCGGCAACCAGTGACATCGAGCTGAAACGGGTCGAAGGGGTACACGGCCCGCGCACGCTCGAGGTCATCCTGGTCGGCCCCTGACCCGCGCGATCCCGCCCCGCTGGCGCTATCGGGCGATCTCGCGCGCGCACCGGTAGCCGCTGCGCAGCGCGCCTTCCATGTAGCCCTGGAAGTCAGCTGAGGTGTGCTCGCCGGCGAAGTGCAGGTTCCCGTGCCGCCGGCCCTGGACGCCGTTGAAGCCGGTGTACTGGCCGACCTTCAGGTAGGAGTAGGCGCCGCCGATGTACGGGTCACCCGAGGACCAGGCGTAGTAGGCCTTCCCGTTGTAGGCCGCCCGCAGGCCGGGAAAATCGACCTCGAAGCAGCTGAGGTAATCGTGCACCATCGCGGCGGGCGCGGGGCCCTGCGCGGCAGTGAGCCCGAACCGGCGGCCGATGTCGGCGCCCCCCGCGCCGCCCGGCAGCGCGACCAGGATGCCCTGCTCCCCGCTCTGGTCGATCGTGGTCTCCCAGCCGCCCTGGACAATCTGGTCGGTGTAGAGGTTGCCGGTCCAGTGGTCGGCGTTCCAGACCCGGCGGGAGAACTGCAGCTGGATCTTGGAGTTCGAGCCGAGCGGCTCGTGCCTGATGGCCCGCAGCTGCAGCGGTGGCAGCTCGATCCCGGTCAGCTCGACCTCGCGCAGGCGGGTGAACGGCAGCGCGAGGACGACATGGTCGGCCTGGACGTCCCGGGTGACACTGACCGCACTGCCATCACGGTGGGAACTGCCGCTCGAGAACGTGCAGCTGAACCTTCCGTTGCCCCGGCCGCGGAGCGCCACCAGCCGCTCGCCCAGGTGCACGGTGCCCGGCGGCAGGCGGCTCAGCAGGCCGGAGACGATCTGGTCATTGCCGCCGCGGATGTGCCACTTCTCGTCAGTACCGGAGAGCTCGGGATACTTTTTCGGCTGCAGCCCGTTCGGCGCGCTGTCGTAGCTGCCGAGCAGGTAGACCAGATTGAGCGCCGACTGCTCGTGCACCGGCCCGCCGTACTCGTCGAGCAGGATGGCGACGCAGAGCCGGCCGAAGTCAGAGTCCAGGCCGCCGAGGATGTACGTGCCGATCCAGTCCGAGGCTGGCATGCTGTCCCACCGCCGCGCCCAGGCGGTGGAGTGGTTGTGCAGGGTCGGCCACGGCGCTTTCCTGTTCGCGGCGTCGAAGAACAGCTCGTAGGCCCATTGGTGCCAGTCGCGGTTCAGCGCCGCCTGGGACCAGAAGCGGCCGCCGAACCGCAGCCGGTAGTCCAGCGCCCTGGTGCGGGGCGGGTAGCGATTGACGTTGTCGAGTACCAGGCCGAAGCTGGCGGCGAGCCTGCGCATCTGGGTGTGCTCGCTGGAGATGAACTCGCCGTGCTGCTCGGCGTACTGACCGCCGTCGAAGAACCCGCGCAGGGTGTCAACCCGGCCGCCGGCCCGGTCGGGGTTGTACTCGTAGATCTCGCTGCGGATGCCGCGGGAGTGCCAGAGCCGGAACGCGCAGCCCAGGCCGGCCAGCCCGGAGCCGACGATCACCACCCGGGGGGCGTGCCGGACCGCGCGCGCAGCCGCCGGCCGCTGCCAGGCCAGCGGGACGGCCGCGGCCACGGCCGCCGCGCCAGCCCCGCCCAGCACGTGCCTGCGGGAGACCAGGCCGGCCTGAGTCACCGCTGCAGCCTGAGTCACCGCTGCAGCCTGAGTCACCTCGGTCGCCTCGTCGATCCCGCAGCCGGTGCTCCGGGCGTAGCCGGCGGCCGCCCCGGCCCGGGCGAGCAAGCCGGCCGCGGCTCCAGGCATAGCGACCTCCCGGGCTGGCACCTGTTGTTCAGCGAAAGTTTATTGTTCACCGGACGCCAGCGGCCGGCCGGCGTTCCCCTCAGCGCCCGCCGACCGCAGCTGGGCCCGGATCCTGGCCACCAGCTCGGCGAACGGAAAGGGCTTGGTCAGGTAATCGTCAGCGCCGCCGTCCAGCGCGGCGACAATGTCGGCTGCGGCAGACCGGGCGGACAGCGCGATGACGGGAATCCGGCTGCGCTGGCGGCGCAGCTGCGCCAGCACGTCCAGACCGTCCAGCCCTGGCACGTCGAGATCGAGCAGCAGGAGATCGAACTGGCCCGATAGCGCCATCTCCAGCGCCAGGCTGCCGTCTGCGGCCTGCGCCGTCTGGTAGCCCTGCGACTGCAGGCCCCGGACGAGGAACCGGGCGACAAGCGGCCCGTCCTGACCGATGAGGATGCGGTTCAGGTCGGGGTCCGGCGTCTGGCAGGCAGTCACGATTCCAGTTTTGGCACCGATTGCTGACCCGGGGCTGAATCCGCTATGAACCTCCGCTGAATCCCGGCATGACGTCCTGCGCGAACAGCTCGATGACCCCCGCACGCTGCGCGGGCTCGCAGGCTGGCGCGAACACGATCGCGCTGGCCCCGGCGCTAGCGTAGGCATGCAGCCGGACCGCGACCGCCGCCGGGTCGCCGGCCAGCAGGTACTTGTCGGCGATCGGGGCGAAATCCTGCCGGTAGGTCCGGCTCACCGCGGCGATGGCCTGCTCGCGCGCGGCGCCGGGGCTGGCACTGACCGATCCCCACAGGAAGACCGCAGCCGAGACCGCTGCAGCGGGCCGGTCATACTCGCGGGCGAACCCGCGCACCGATTCCAGGCCGCGGGCGAGCATCTCGGGCGTGATCAGATAAGGCAGCCAGACGTCCGCGAAGCGCCCGGCCCGGCGCAGCGCAGCGGTCCGGCGGCCGCCGACCCAGATCGGCAGCGGTAGCTGAACCGGCGGCGGCTCCAGCTTGAGGGCGTCGAGCTGGGCGAACTGCCCGTTTAGGCTCAGGGTTTTCCCGCTGAGCAGGGCACGCAGCACCGTCAGGGACTCGTCGCTGCGCGCCCCGCGCTGCCGCACCGGGACACCGCAGGCCGCGAATTCCGGCGGGTACTCCCCGCCTACCCCGACACCCAGCGTGAACCGGCCGCCCGACAGCAGGTCCAGGCTGGCGGCCATCTTGGCCACCAGGGCCGCGGGATAGAGCGGCAGCAGCGTCAGCGCGCTGAGCAGGCCGATCCGGTCGGTGACGGCGGCCGCGGCGGACAGCGCGACGAAGGCGTTGGAGACTGGCCCGTGGAAGAAGACATGCTCGCCGCAGGCCAGGAAATCGAACCCGAGCTGCTCGGCGGTCCGCGCCTGCGCCGGGACGCCCGCCGGGTCGCCGGACGGGTCGAGCATCAGCCCGAACCGCATCAGGCATCACCCGGCGGGGGCTCGCCGGCCGCTGCCCTGCGGGCGCGGTAAGCGGCGACATGCAGCCGGTTGCCGCAGGTGCGGCTGTCGCAGTACCGGCGCGACCGGTTGCGGGACAGGTCGACGAAGACATCCCGGCAGCTGGGCGAAGCGCAGCTGCGCACCCTGTCGCTCTGTCCGGCCACCACGAACTCGGCGAGGCCGAAGGCGAGATGGGCGGCGATCCGGTCGGCCAGCGGAGCGGCTGGCCTGGACACGTGCAGGTGCGGGCCGCGGCCGTCGTGCGCGACGATCTGCGGGACCGCGCCGGCCTGCGCGAGCAGGGCGTTCAGCATCGCGATGGCAGCTGCGTCGTCGCCGGTCTCGCAGGCGACAGCAATGGCGTCGAGCCGGGTGCGGTGCGCGCGCAGCCGCCGGACATCCCTTACGACGGCGGCGCGCCCGTGGAAGGCGTAACGATCGCCGATGGCCTGCACGTCCGACACGCTGCGCAGGCCTTCCCCTTCACCGGACCGGCCGGTGTTGATCAGCTCGGCCGCTGCGGTCAGCGCCTCCAGCATGTCAGCACCAAAACCGCTTTGACTCCTGTCGGACCGGTCTCGTAGGGTCACGGGCATGCCAGCACCGTATGCCAGGACAGTACTTACCGGCAACGAGGCGGTCCGGGCCGTCCCCGCCGGCCGGCCGCTGCTGGCGGCCGGTCTCGGCGCGGCCTGCATCTCCGCCTCGGCGGTCCTTGTCACGCTGGCTGGCACCGGCGCCGCCACCACCGCGTTCTACCGCTGCCTGCTGGCCCTGCCGGTGCTGGGTACGCTCGCCGTCGTAGAGCAGCGGCGGCACGGGCGGCGGCAGCCAGCCGCGCGTGCCTGGGCGGCGGCGGCCGGAGGGTTCCTGGCCGTCGATCTGGTGCTGTGGAATCACGCCATCGCCGAGGTCGGCGCGGGGGTCGCCACCGTGCTGGGGAACCTGCAGGTATTGCTGGTCGCGCTTGCTGCCTGGGCGCTGTTCCGGGAGCGCCCGCAGCGCAGGTTCCTGATAGTCCTGCCGATCGTGCTGATCGGTGTCGTGCTGGTGTCCGGCCTGACCGGGGGCGCCGCCGGCGGCCACCCGCTGGCTGGGATCGGGTACGGGATCGCGACCTCGGCCGCCTACGCCTGCTTCCTGCTGATCCTGCGCCGGACCTCGGCCGACACCTCGCACGTGGCCGGCCCGCTCGCCGATGCCACCGCGGGCGCGGCGGCCGGCTCGCTGCTGCTCGGCCTGGTCTTCGGCGGGCTGCAGTTCGGCATCCCGCTGCCGTCCCTGGGCTGGCTGCTGCTGCTCTCGGTGACCAGCCAGACCATCGGCTGGCTGCTGATCACCTCGTCGCTGCCTGCTCTGCCGGCCGCCATCTCCTCGCTGATGCTGCTCCTGCAGCCCGCCGCCGCGATGGTGCTGGCGGCCGTCGTGCTCGGCGAGCGGCCCAGCATGGCCCAGGCCGCCGGGGCCGTGCTGGTCTGCTGCGGCGTCCTGGCCGCAGCGCCGCAGGGCCGCCGGCCGCCGGCCGCCGGGGCGGTGCAGACTGACGGCCGTCTGGTTATGCCTGCGATGGGACGCCCAGCACGGCGCTGACCTTGTCCAGCAGGGCCGGCGCGGTGAAGGGCTTCTGGATGAAGGCGAGTTCGCCGTCGTGGATGCGGCCGGGGCTGAGGACGTCGGCGGCGTAGCCGGACATGTGCAGGACCGGCATTCCGGGTTTCATCTCGGTGACGAGCTCAGCCAGGGTGGCGCCGGACATGCCGGGCATCATGGTGTCGGTGAGCAGCAGCTGGAAGTCCTGGGACGAGGCCGTGGCCAGCGCTTCCTCGTAGGTTCCTGCTTCGAGGGTGCGGTAGCCGTTCTTGCGCAGGATCCGCGCGGTGACCTCCAGGACGGCCGGCTCGTCGTCGACGACCAGGATCGTGGCTTCGCGTCCGCGGGCGCCGGGCGCGGTGTCGGGGGCCATCGGGTAGGCGGCCGCGGCGACGGCGGGGAAGTAGAAGCGGAAGGTGGTTCCGGCGTTCTCGGCGGACTCGACGGTCGCGCTGCCGCCGGCCTGGGTGACGATGGCGTGCACGGTGGACAGCCCGAGGCCGGTGCCCTTGCCCATCGGCTTGGTGGTAAAGAAGGGCTCGTAGATGTGGGCGGCGACCTCGGCACTCATGCCGGTCCCGGTGTCGCTCACGGTGAGTTCCACGTACGGGCCCGGCTTGACGCCGGGATGCAGGCAGGCGTACCCGCCGTCGAGCTCGATGGGGCTGGTGGCGATGGTCAGCGTGCCGCCGTGCGGCATCGCGTCACGGGCGTTGATGGCCAGGTTCAGCAGGATCTGCCCGATCTGGCCGCGGTCGGCCATGATGGCCGGCAGCCGCGTCGCCGGGACGACCTGCAGGTCGACATGCGCGCCGATACTGATGGACAGCAGGTTGCTGATGCCGTCGATGGCGACGTTGAGGTCCAGCGCCTCCGGCTGGGTTATCTCGCGCTGGCTGAAGACCAGCAGCTGGCGGGTCAGCGCGGCCGCGCGCTGCGCGGCGGCCTGTATCTGCTCGGCGTCGGCCCGCACGGCGGGCCGGTCCGCGGTCTCGTCGGCCACGAACCCGGCGTAGCTCAGGATCGCCGCCAGCAGGTTATTGAAGTCATGGGCGATACCGCCCGCCAGCCGGCCCAGGGTTTCGAGGCGCTCAGCTGACTGCAGCTGTCGCTCCAGCGCCCGCCGCGCGGCCTCGGCCCGGTTGCGCTCGGTCAGGTCCCGGCTCACGGTCGAGGCCCCGATAACTGTGCCGCTGGCGTCCAGGATCGGCGAGACGGTGACCGATACCTCGATGATGCTCCCGTCCTTGCGCAGCCGCTTGGTCTCGTATGGCGGGCGGACCTCCCCTCGCCCCAGCCGGCCCAGGACCGACGATAGCTGTCCGGCCAGGCCCGGCGGGACGAGCTGCGCTACCGGGTGCCCGACGATCTCCTCGGCGGTGTAGCCGTACATCTGCTCTGCCCCGGCGTTCCAGCTGGTGATGAGGCCGTCGAGAGTCCCGCCCATGATGGCGTCAGCCGACGACTCGCAGATCGCCGCCCACCGCAAGGCAGCATCGACATCACCAGACGGGATGTCTGCGCGCGCTATCCCCACGGCCCCTCCGGAGCACCAGCCGAAACTGGCATTTGAACAGATTGAAATCAAGCAACTACATAACGTTACCTCATGAGCCGGATGGCGCGGCCAGGCCGATGGCACGCGCCCAGATGAGCGCCAGGGTCGAGACTGCCTGTTCCTCTTCGACCGGGTGCGCCAGGATGTAGCAGCCGCGGGCGAAGTCCTCGACCATGCCGCCGAGGGCATACGCCGCCAGCCTCGGGTCCAGCCTGTCCGGACGGCCGAGCCGGCCCTGATGAGCCCGGATGGCCGCCTCGAGGCGCTCGCCGAACCGGTCGCGGATCTGTTGCCGCAGGGCCAGGAATTCATCGCTGAAAGCAACCGCCTGCTCAAGAATCCGCAGCAGCGGGGCCCAGTCGCGATAGGCGTGCAGGAACTGCCGGATGGTGGCCTCGAGCATGCCGAACTGCGTTTCATAGTGGGCTATGGGGTGGCTGGTGATCTCGAACAGGTCGTCGGCCATCCGGCCGACCAGGGCCCGGAGCACATCGTCCTTGGACGAGAAGTAGGTGTAGAACGTGCCATGGGAAACCTCGGCGACAGCCACCACATCGGCCACCCGGGTCTCGAAATAACCACGTTCCTCGAAAGCCCGCTGGGCCGCCGCGATGAGCTCCTGGCGGCGCTGCCGGCTCTTGGCGGTCGGCAGCGGATGGGAGCGGGCGGCGGTCAGCACGAGCCTGGCTCCCGCATGGACTGGCGCAGAACCCGGCGCAGGATCTTGCCGGAGGGGTTGCGCGGCAGGTCGGCGCGCCGGTGCACAGCGGTGGGGCACTTGTAGTGCGCCAGCCGGGCGCGGCAGAACGCCAGCAGCTCGTCTTCGCCCACATCGGCGCCTGGTTCGAGCACGACCATCGCGACCGGGGTCTCCCCCCAGCGCTCGTGCGGCGCGGCCACCACGGCGACCGCGCGGACGCCCGGATGCTCGATCAGCACAGCCTCGACCTCTCCCGGGTACACGTTCTCGCCGCCCGACACGATCATGTCTTTGAGCCGGTCGACCAGGTAGACATAACCGCTGGCGTCCTGCCGGGCAAGGTCACCGGTGCGGAACCAGCCGTCAGCGGTGACTGCGGCGGCGGTCTCGGCCGGCGCCCGCCAGTACCCCAGCATCACCCGCGGCGAGCGCACCCATATCTCGCCGGTCGCACCCGGCGCCACCGGGACACCGGTGACCGCGTCCACGACAGCGAACTCCAGGTCGTCGATCGGGCGCCCGCAGGAGGCGAGCACGCCGGAGCGCAGCCCGTCCTGATCGTGCACCTCGGCGTCCAGAACGCACACGAAACCGGTCGTCTCGGTCAGCCCGTAGACCTGTAGCAGCGGGCAGGGAGCCAGCCGCAGAGCTCGCTGGAGGGCGGCCGGGGTGATCGGCGCCGCGCCGTAGGAGATCAGCTCCATGCTGGCAAGATCGGCTCCCGTGGCCGCCGCCTGGTCCAGGATCTGGGTCAGCAGCGTCGGCGCGAGCACCGCCTGGGTCACCTGGTAGCGCTCGATATCGGCCACGATGCGCTCGGCGCTCGGCTCGGGCTCGACCACCACCTGCCCGCCAGCGTAAAGGGCGCCCAGCACGCTGCCCAGCCCGGCGATGTGGAACAGCGGCAGGACCGCCAGCGTGACCGAGCGCGGGTGCAGCCGCCAGCGCACGATCGCGTCCTGCATGGTGCGAGCCAGCGCATCGCCGCTGAGCAGGACGCCCTTGGGCCGCCCGGTCGTGCCGGAGGTGTAGATGTGCAGGGCGGCATCGCTGGCCGGCGGTGCCGTCACAGCCGGCGGTGCCGTCACGGCCGACGGTGCCGTCACGGCCGGCCGGCGCGGCGCGGTCGCCAGCCAGTCCGCCCAGCCGGGCTCCGGGCCGAGGCCGTCGGACCGGATGACGCGGCGGCCAGCTGTCAGCTCCGGCTCGCCAGCACCCGGCCGCGCCCACTCGCCGGCCAGTACCAGCACCCGGGCTGTGCTGTCCTGCACCACTGCTGTCGCCTCCCGCGCGGACAGCCGCCAGTTGACCGCGATCGCCACCGCGCCGAGCTTGGCCGCGCCGAGCAGCAGCGTCAGGAACGGCGCGGCGGGCTGGCCCAGGTAGGCAACCCGGTCACCGGCCCCGACGCCAGCGGCGGCCAGCGCGTCGGCGACTTGCTCGCAGCGTTGCTCGAGCTCGCGGTAGGTCAGCGCCAGGTCCCCCTCGACCAGGGCTGGCGCGGCCGGGTCCGGTGCGTCGGCACACAGCCGGGCCAGGTCGAAGGGGCGCTGGGGGGCTGGCCGCCCGGCCGGCGCTGAAGCCTGCACCGCGCTCATGAGCCCAGGACGTAGCCGTCGATGCACTCATGGAAGGCGAGCACCCGGCATTCAAGATCGGACAGCCGCACCTGCTCGAAGCCTGCGGAGTGCATGCCGAGCTGCACCGAGGGAAGGGCGCTGAAGTCCTGGTCGGGAACCCGGCCGACATCGGTGCCCGGCGGGAGGTCCACATGCTTGCGCCGTGGCCGGGCAGCCCGCTCCGCGTCACTGAGCCAGTCGAAGACGTGCAGGTCGAAGTAGCTCCAGTCGGGATCGGTCGGATGCGGCCGGATGCGGGAGGCGATGAAGTGCCCGGCGTCGATGTTCATGATGACGTTGGGAAACAGGAAGTAGTGATGGTCGTCGACGAGCTGGTCGTCGGTGAGCCCCGAGTAGTCGACGTGGCCCTGCGCCGCCTCGGCGCGGCCGACCTCGATGAGAGCCTGGCGCACGGTGCGGCCGCCGGTCATCGTGAGCTTGCCGTCACGCTCCTGCAGCCACGGCGAGCGGCGCAGCATCTTGCCGTGATGGCCCGAGCGCTCCATCCCCAGCTCCTTGAGCACCAGCGCGTCGTCGGCCTGGCCCAGCCGGGGGCTCGGCAGTCCCATCGGCATGTACATGGCGCTGTGCCGGCCCCAGACCTCGTAGGTGGTGTTGACGTCGTCGAGGAAGCGCAGCAGCTGCGGGTGCAGACCCTGCAGGTGGTAAACCTCCAGGAAGCCGTCCACCACTGTCTTCCAGTTGGCGGGGATCGGCAGCGTCATGCTGCGGGTGCAGGTGTGCTCGCCGAAGTGATACGGGTCCAGGCGTCCGGCTGCCGGTGCCAGGTAGTCGGCCAGCGGCTCGGGGTTGCTGGCCGGGTTGATGAACACGAACCCCTGCCAGCTGTCCACGGCGACCGCGCGCAGGGACAGGCAGGTGTCGTCGAGGTCGCCGAACTTCTCCCGGTCCGGGATCTGCTTGATCTGACCGGAAAGATCCCAGGTCCAGCGGTGATAGGGGCAGGCCAGCTCCCGCGCCGTGCCTGTCCCGCTGCGCAGCCGGTTGCCCCGGTGCAGGCAGACGTTGTGGAAGGCGCGTATCACCCCGTCGGCGGCCCGGGTGATGAGGTAGGACTGGTCGCCGATCTCGTAGGTCGCGTAGCTGCCGGGTGCTGCTACATCTTGCTCCAGGCACGCCCACTGCCAGGTCGCCGGCCAGAGGGTGCGGAACTCCGCGGCCAGCCACGGCGCGGACAGGTAGCGGCCCTTGGGCAGGGTGCGCTCGGCGCTGCGGGTGGCCAGGTCGGTCAGGGCGGGCTGCTCGGACTGAGCGCCGGAAAGTTCTGCCTGGATCGTCATTGCTCCTCCTGGGGACACTTGCATCCTGGAGCAGAATTGACATCGATGTCAAGGTCAGTTTTTAGCGTCACGCTCATGGCCGGGTGCGACGAGGCCCACTGCGCGTGCGCCGGGCCCTTGCGGCGCGCCGGCCCGGCCCTTGCTGTGCCCGCGCCGGGCCGGGCCGACTGTGCATGCGCCAGGCCCGGGCAGCGTTGCAGCGCAAGCGCGACAGGGTGAAACGCTACGGCAATTGCGCCGCGAGCAATAACGGCTAAAGTCCGTTAATTGACCTGGTTATGCTCATGCGCGACTTGTCAGCGGAGTCGCCATCGATCGTCTTGAATGAATGATGGCGAAGATGATTCTCTTGGCTTTTCGCGGAGCTGATCCCCTTGACATCGCGCGTGCCGGACGGAGACTCTTTCTTCAAGAATCCGCTTCGAATGACGGGGGTCGGAGATGGAACGCTACGAATTCAAGTTCATCGTTACCGACACGCAGCTCTCGGAGGAGCAGCAGCAGCGGGTCGGGCAGGCAATAGCCGAGGCTGGCGCTCTCGCGGTCGCCGCGATGACACCTCCGGATGCCGTGACGGTCAGGTACGGATTCAATCAGTTCTGGCGTGGCATCCCGCCCATCGAGCTCTACCAGGCGCTCGAGGAGGTAGCGGCTGAGAAGGCGACCGGGCAGTCCGTGCGCCGGTAAAGGACGCTCCCGATATGAGGGCGGCGGAGAAGCCTGGGCCCGCCAGCGGCGCGGGCCAGGCAGATGCCGGCCAGTCAGATGCCGGCCAGTCAGATGCCGGCCAGGCAGGGCCGCGGAAAGCCTGCCCGAGCGCTCTTTGCCAGGAGGACGCGATCCTGCTCGGCGTGGTGACACCGGCTGGCACGGTCGCTTACGTCCAGCCGCCGACCAGGATCGGCGCGGAATTCGTCGAAAGCGCGCAGGCTCTCGGTCATCCGGAGCGCCGGTTCCGGTTCTCCAGTCCCTGTGTGGAAGGCGCCTGCCCGCAGTGGACCGGCAGCCGCTGCGCTGTCGTCGATATCGCGATTGAGATGGCGCCGACCGGCTACTCGGCGGAAACCAGGTCGCGGCCGCCAGCCAAGTCCCCGGCGCCAGCCAAGTCCCCGGCGCCGGCCGGCCTGCCGGCCTGCGTCATCCGCCATTCTTGCCGCTGGTACGCCCAGTGCGGGGCCGCGGCCTGTGCCGTGTGCCCGACGGTGGTTGCCGACGCCGGCGGAACAGCTACCTACCGGTCCACGCACCCACTGGAGGCATCCACCGCGGGGGCTGCACCCGCCAGGCACTAAAGTCACTGTCCGTGGAACAACGCATCCTGGGCAGGACAGGCAAGGCAGTCTCGGTCATCGGCCTGGGCACCTGGCAGCTGGGGGCCGACTGGGGCGAGGTCGACGACAAGGATGCCCTGGCCGTGCTGGATGCGGCCGCGGAGTCGGGCGTCACGCTGCTGGATACCGCCGACGTCTACGGCGATGGCCGCAGCGAGCGGCTGATCGGGCAGTTCCTGGCCAGTAATCCAGGTGCGGAGATCATGGTGGCCACCAAGATGGGCCGCCGTGTCGTTCAGGACCCCTCGCAGTACACGCTGGACAACTTCCGTGCCTGGACCGACCGATCCCGGGCCAACCTGGGCACCGACAAGCTCGACCTGGTCCAGCTGCACTGCCCGCCGACACCGGTCTATTCACTCGACGCGGTCTACGACGCTCTCGACACTCTGGTCAGCGAGCAGCGCATCGCCGCGTACGGCGTCAGCGTCGAGACCTGCGACGAGGCACTGACCGCGATCGCCCGGCCGGGCACCGCCAGCTTGCAGATCATCCTCAACGCGTTCCGGCGCAAGCCGCTGGAGAAGGTGCTGCCGGCCGCGCAGGCCGCCGGGGTGGGGATCCTGGCCCGCGTCCCGCTGGCCTCCGGGCTACTGTCAGGCCGGTACTCCCACGACACGTCCTTCGCCGCCAGCGACCATCGCTCCTTCAATCGCCACGGCGAGGCGTTCGACGCCGGGGAAACCTTCTCGGGAGTCGATTTCGACACCGGCGTTGACGCGGCCCGGGAGTTCGCCGCGCTGGCCCCCGCCGGGGCCACCCCGGCACAGGCCGCCCTGCGGTGGGTCATTCAGCAGCCCGGCGTCAGCACGGTGATCCCCGGCGCGCGCAATCCGGAGCAGGCACGGCAGAACGCCGCTGCCGCGAGTCTGCCGCCCTTCACCGACCGGGAACTCGGCGCCATCGAGTCGGTTTACGACCGGCGCATCCGGGCTCAGGTGCACGACCGCTGGTAGGGGCGGCCCCTGGCAGAGGCGGCCCCTGGCACGGGGCAGGCAGCAGATCCCGGCGGGCATCGGGAAGATCAGGAGCCCGGGCCGTTTCCGGCCCGGGCTCCTGGTTTTGTGGTGCTGGGTGTTACAGCTGGGCGGTGACGGCCTTGACCTCGGTGTAGGCCTCCAGTACCTGGTGGCCCATCTCGCGGCCCCAGCCGGACTGCTTGTACCCGCCGAACGGCAGCGAGGCGTCGAACACGTTGTAGCAGTTGATCCACACCGTGCCGGCCCGCAGCTTCTTGGCCAGCGCATGCGCCTTGGAGATATCCCTGGTCCAGATCCCCGCGCCCAGGCCGAAGTCGCTGTCGTTGGCGACAGCGGCGATCTCATTCAGATCG
>Ga0302326_10007792_pt1 | contig 23741 bp, 19 predicted proteins | sample Palsa_T0_3_FD_202264 | JGI IMG/M metagenome (GOLD analysis project Ga0302326, IMG submission 202264) | Peat permafrost microbial communities from Stordalen Mire near Abisko, Sweden - Palsa_T0_3 | ecosystem: Environmental > Terrestrial > Soil > Palsa > Peat permafrost | place: Sweden: Abisko... | reverse complement strand
TGGCGAAGGTCGACTTGCCGGCGCCGTTGACGCCCAATAATCCGATGCGGTCGTCGACATCGAGCCGCAGATTGAGATCGCGAAGGACCGGCGCGCCGTTGTAGCCGACCGCGGCGCCTTCGAGTTGAAGCAAAGGGGGCGCCAGCGGTCGCGTCGGCGACGGCAGCGTAAATGGCGCGACGCGTTCCTCCACCACCTCGGCGATCGGCTCCAATTTAGCGAGACGCTTGATGCGTGATTGCGCCTGCGTTGCCTTGCTGGCTTGGGCCCGGAATCGATCGATGAAGCGTTGCAGATGTGCCCGCTCGACGTCCTGTTTGGCCTTGGTCGCCGCTTGCAGTCGCGTCTTTTCCGCGCGGCGGGTTTCAAAGTCGTTATAGCCGCCGGTGTAGAGATCGAGCTTGCCGTGACTGAGGTGGAGGATGGCGTCCACCGAATTGTTTAGAAGCTCGCGGTCGTGGCTAATAATCAACGCGGTATGCGGATACTTTTTGAGCCGCGCTTCCAGCCACAAGGCGCCTTCGAGATCGAGATAGTTGGTCGGCTCGTCGAGCAGCAGCAAATCGGGCTCCGCGAACAACGCCGCCGCCAGAGCCACGCGCATGCGCCAGCCGCCGGAAAATTCAGCCATTGGGCGCTCAAGGTCGGCATTGGAAAAACCGAGGCCGCTTAAGATCTCGGCGGCACGCGCCGGCGCGCGATCCGCGTCGATGGCGCTGAGCTGCTGGTAGATGTCCGCGAGCTGTTCAGGCTCGGCGACCTCCAATGCGGCGTTGAGTGCTTCACGTCGCGCGTCGGCGGCGAGAATCGTATCGAGCAGGCTTGTCGGTGTCGCCGGGTGCTCCTGATCGACCGATCCAATTTGCGCGGACTTCGGCAACAGGATTTCACCGCCGAGCGGAACGAGATCGCCGACGATGAGCTTGAACAGGGTCGATTTTCCTACCCCATTGCGCCCCACCAGCCCTACTTTAGTGCCGGCCGGGATGAACACGCTCGCTGAATCAAAGAAACGCCGGCCCCAGGCGTCAAAGATGAGGTTCTCGATCCGAAGCATAATGCTGGCGCCGACGATGCGTGAGTGACCGCGGGGTTTTAGGGAGAAAGAGGCGCTCTCTTACCGCGCCGCGCTTGAGATGGCGAGCGGCAAGATGAAATGTAAATCGGCCGGAATTGGGAGACGCTTCTCGCAAAGCCGTCAGCTAAAGCGCCTCGACCGTTACCACCCCCCGGACCGCCTTGATAGCACCGGCGATCTGCGGCGAGACCTTAAAGCGGCCCGGAAGCTTTACCTCGACCTCATTGCCGTCGCCGAGCATCAGCACCATGCTCACTTCGCCGTTGCCCTGCTCCGGCCCATTGCTGCCATTGCGACCGGCCGGCAGCCGAATAGGTTCCAGGCGCCGCGCGACGCCTTCGATTGGCGTGTCGTCGCGCAAAAAGACACGCAATCCCATTTGCATCTTGGTCGCCGCCGCGTCGAGCCCTTCGACCGATTGGATCCGGGCGCGCACTTCATCGCCCTGCACTTCGGCGGTGAGAAACAGCAATACGGCAGTGCCAGGCTCAAGAAGATCGCGATAGGCCGCAAGCCCTTCCGCGAACAGCACGGCCTCGTAGTGACCGCTGGGATCGGACAGGCCGATGATGCCCATCTTGGTGCCGTTTCTGGTGCGCCGTTCGGTACGCGCGACCACGCTGCCGGCGACCCGGCCACCTGTTGCGCCGGCCTTTACGGCGCGCGCGAAGTCGGACCATTGCTGCACGCGCAACCGCTTGAGCGCTGCGGCGTAATCGTCGAGCGGATGGCCACTGAGAAAGAAGCCCACCGCTTCGTATTCGCGCTTGAGGTGCTCCGCGGGTAGCCACGGCTCGATATCGGGCAGGTTCAGCGGTTCGGGCGAAGCCGCACCGCCGAAAAGCTCCGATTGGCCGCTGCTGGCATCCTCGTGCGAGCGCTGGGCCGTCGCCAGAATGCCGTCGGCCGCGGCGAGCACACGCGCGCGGTTGGCGTCGAAGCTGTCGAAGGCACCGGCGGCGACCAAACTCTCGAGCACGCGCCTATTAACGGCGCGCGGATTGATGCGCCGGGAAAAGTCGGCGAGATCGCGGAAAGCTTGCGCCTCGCGCGCAGAAACGATGGTTTCGACGGCTTGGCGGCCGACGCCGCGTAATGCTGCGAGCGCGTAATAAATCGTGTTCCCGGCGACATCGAACGCCACCCCGGAGCGGTTGATTGATGGAGGCTCGACCTTGATGTCAAGCCGTTCGGCCTCGCCGCGGAATTCGGCGAGTTTGTCAGTATTGCCCATCGCGAGCGTCATCGACGCCGCGAGAAACTCCACCGGGTAGTTCGCCTTCATGTAAGCCGTTTGATAGGCGACCAGCGCGTAGGCTGCCGCGTGGCTCTTGTTGAAGCCGTAGTCGGCGAATCTCGCGAGCAGTTCAAAAATCGTATCGGCCTGCGCCGCATCGACGCCGCCTTTGATGCAGCCGGACACGAAATGCTTGCGCTGCGCTTCCATCTCCTTGCGGATTTTCTTGCCCATGGCGCGGCGCAATTGATCGGCTTGAGCAAGCGAATAGCCGGCGAGAACCTGCGCGATCTGCATCACCTGCTCCTGATAGATGATGACGCCGTAGGTCTCGCGCAGAATCGGCTCCAATCGCGGGTGAATGAAGTCGGATCGCTCGACGCCGTGCTTGCGGGCGCAATAAGTCGGAATATTCGCCATTGGTCCGGGGCGGTAGAGCGCGACCAACGCGATGATGTCCTCGAAACGGTCCGGACGCATGTCGATGAGCGCGCGCCGCATGCCGGCGCTTTCAACCTGGAACACGCCGACCGTGTCGCCGCGGGCCAACATGTCGTAGGACTTCACATCGTCGAGCGGCAGATTGCCGAGATCGACCTCGACACCGCGGCGGCGCACCATTTTCACCGCAAGATCAAGAACGGTCAGCGTCGTCAGGCCGAGAAAATCGAACTTCACCAGTCCGGCAGGCTCGACCCACTTCATGTTGAACTGGGTCACCGGCATCAACGATTTCGGATCGCGATAGAGCGGCACCAGTTCCGTCAGCGGCCGGTCGCCGATAACGATGCCGGCGGCATGCGTCGAGGCGTGGCGGGTCAAGCCTTCGAGTTTTTGCGCGATATCGAAAGCACGCCGCACCACTGGGTCGCGATCGCGCTCCGCTTGCAACCGCGGTTCATCATCGATGGCGCGGCCCAGCGTGATCGGGTTGAGCGGGTTTTGCGGCACGAGCTTACAAAGCTTGTCCACCTGCCCGTAAGGCATTTGCAGAACGCGGCCAACGTCGCGCAAGACGCCGCGCGCTTGCAGCGTGCCGAAAGTAATAATTTGCGCGACCTGATCGCGGCCGTATTTTTCCTGCACGTAGCGGATGACTTCGTCGCGCCGCTCCTGACAGAAATCGATGTCGAAATCCGGCATCGAGATGCGTTCGGGATTGAGAAATCGCTCGAACAAGAGCTCGAAACGAATCGGATCAAGATCGGTGATGGTCAGCGCGTAGGCGACCAATGAACCGGCCCCCGAGCCTCTGCCCGGTCCGACCGGAATGCCCTGCGCCTTCGCCCATTGAATGAAATCAGCGACGATCAAAAAATAGCCGGCGTATTTCATGTTCTCGATGACGCCGAGTTCGAAGGTCAATCGGTCCTGGTAGTCCTGGACGGAATGACCCGGCGCAACCGGATGCCGCGCGAGACGCCGCTCAAGCCCGGCCGCAGCCGCGCGGCGCAATTCTAAAGCCTCGTCGTCTCCTCTGTCGTGACCGTCCACGGCCACTTTTGGCCCGGAGGAGAAGCGCGGCAGGATCGGCGCGAGCGTCCGCGGACGAAAGGAGCAACGTTCAGCGATTTCCACGCTCGCCGCCAAGGCCTCAGGCAGATCGGCAAATAGCGAGGTCATTTCATCGCGAGTTTTGAAGCGGTGTTCGGCGGTAAGCTGGCGTCGTTCTCCATCGGCGATAAGTTTGCCTTCGGCGATGCAAAGGAGCGCATCGTGAGCTTCATAATCTTCGCGCACGGCGAAGAACGGTTCGTTCGCCGCGACAAGCGGAATGCCGAGCGAATAGGCAAGCTCAATCAGTCCCGGCTCCGCCGTGCGTTCATTGGGCATGCCGTGGCGTTGCAACTCGATATAGAGCCGGTCGCCGAACAAGCGCTGCAAATCGTGGCACCGCGATTGTGCCAGCGCTGTTTGCCCGGTGGCGATTGCGATATCGAGCGGACCGCCCGGCCCGCCGGTGAGCGCGATTAGCGCCTCCGTATCGTCCGTAAGCCAATCGAGCTTCAGGTGCGCCTTCTCGGTCGGTGCCGTTTCCAGATAAGCCCGCGAACAAAGACGCATCAGGCTCCGATAGCCGCGTTCGCGCACGGCCAGTAACACGAGCCTCGGGAAATCGCGTCCGCCTGCGGGCGCGCGGTTGTCCTGATCGCCGAAATCGATGCCGAGTGCACAGCCGACAATCGGTTGAATGCCGACGCTCGCCATTTTCTCGGAGAATTCCAGCGCACCGAACATGTTGTCGGTGTCGGTCAGCGCCAAAGCAGGTTGCCGGTCCTTCTTGGCGAGCTCCGCCAAGCGGGCGATGGTCAGCGCCCCTTCGAGCAACGAGTAGGATGAATGCACATGCAGATGCACGAAACCGGGACCGGTGGCGGCCGCAGCGGGCATAATAGCAAACTCACAAATGGTGATTCCGAACGATCGACAATGCTAAATCGCGAGCCCCCCTGTCCATCGCGGAACCGGCTCGATCCCCAACCGCGCACAGAAAGATGCGTTCGGGTGCTCAAACCCCGCGGTTGCTCACACGACAGCGAGAACTTGAGCCCACACCGCAACCATAGCGAGGAACAAGGTGATCGACGCGAGGGCCAATGCTTCTTCTGCGACGGCGCGAACCATGGACAATCCTCCAGGAACAATAAGAGAACATAGTTCTCTTATTGTTCTGGCTTTGACCCGTCAAGCAATACTTTGAACACCGCGCCGGCTAGTTAAGAAAGCCTAAGCGTCGATTTACTGACTATCGCGAAACCGTGGCTGCCCAAAGACCCATCGCTCATCCGCTTCGGTCTCTCTGGCTTCAGCCAAAAGCAGCCATCCAAAAAAATTGATCAGGACGGCCGCAACAAACCCAACCACGAACATGACCATGAGCATGGTGGCATCTCCCGGGTGTGGTGGCCTCCTGCCGAATCGCGCCTCAGGGAACACTTTCGCAAATTCTAGCGTGTGATCACAGAGCTTCGTGGGCGGACCCTCCTTTCGATGCTGTCGGCTTGATGGGCCAACGAATTGTGAAAGCGAATCTAAGCGCAGCCTTTTTGTGGGTGCCGCTAATCGAGGCGATCACCGCAACCACGATCTTTAACTTTTCCAAAGGCTGATAGGCGAAAAGGCTTGGCAATTCGGCGAAAGCGGGATTATCGTTCCCTTGCATCGTGTTTCACAACCACTTTTGGTTTTTTCACGGAGGGAGGCGACCTATGCGTAAGCTCTCGATCACACTGGCTGCCGCGGCTCTTGCTTTGAGCATGACGGCGTTGACCGTCAACGCGCAATCTCAGGGAGCTTCGACCCTGAACTCGCAGGCGCAGAACGCCACCATCATCCATAAAGCTGCCTGCTTCGGATTTGGCCGGTGGTGTCCGCCCGGCATGACCCGGGTCTGCGGCCCCTACCGTTGCTGGTGCCGCCCCTGCTAAGCGGCGCGAAGCAAAGAAAGGCGCGAGGCCGCCCGCGGGCGGCCTTGATCTTTTTCAGGGGAGCTCCACAACCGCGCCGTCGCGGAGTGTTACGCGCCGGTCCATTTGCGCCGCGATGTCGAGGTTGTGGGTAGCAACAATTGCCGCAAGGCCGGAGGCGCGCACCAATTCGCCGAGCGTTGCAAAGACATGCTCCGAGGTCCGCACATCGAGATTACCAGTCGGCTCATCGGCCAAAAGGATGCGCGGAGCGTTAGCCACCGCGCGCGCGATCGCGACCCGTTGCTGTTCGCCTCCGGAAAGCTCGGCGGGCCGGTGAGTAAGACGCTCCTTGAGCCCGAGATAGCTCAAAAGTTCGGCCGCACGCTTAGCTGCGTCAGAACGTTTAAATCCGCGGATCATTTGCGGCAACATAACGTTCTCCAACGCTGAAAATTCCGGCAGCAGGTGGTGGAACTGGTAGACGAAGCCGATATCGGCGCGGCGTATGCGGGTGCGTTGCATGTCGCTCATGTGCGAGGTAGCGACCGAGTCAATGTAAACTTCGCCCGAGTCCGCGTGCTCCAACAAGCCTGCAATGTGGAGCAGCGTCGATTTGCCGGCGCCGGAAGGCGCGACGAGCGCCACCGACTGGCCCGCCCATACCGCCAATTCGGCGCTCTTCAGAATCTCGAGGGTGTTTTCGCCCTGACGAAACCGACGCGTAATCGCGTGCAAAAAAATGATCGGATAATCTTCGCCGACAGCCGCCGCTGGCGCCACGTCCGTGCGAGTTGTTGTCTCGTCCATCGCGTCTGATCACTCGTAGCGGAGCGCTTCGACCGGATCGAGCCGCGCCGCCCGCCACGATGGATAAAGCGTCGCCAACAGCGACAATCCGAGCGCCATCACCACGACGGCGGTGGTTTCGCCGGGATTCATGTCGGCGGGAAGCCGCGATAGAAAATAAAGCTCCGGCGAGAACAGCTCGGTATTCGTCAGCCAAGACAAGAAGTGGCGGATCGATTCAATATTCAAGCAGATGATGGTGCCAAGGAGGAAGCCCACCAGCGTGCCCAATACCCCAATTGCGGCACCGGTAATGAGAAAGATGCGCATGATCGCTCCTTGCGTCGCACCCATGGTGCGAAGGATGGCGACATCGCTTCCCTTATCCTTCACCAGCATGATCAGCCCGGAAACGATATTGAGCGCCGCCACCAATACAATCAGCGTCAGGATCAAAAACATGACGTTACGTTCGACCTGCAGCGCGTTGAAGAACGTAGCGTTACGCTGTCGCCAATCGATCATGTAAATCGGCCGAGCCGCGGCCTCGGTGATCAATGCCCGATAACGGTCGACCCGGTCCGGATCGTCGGTATAGACCTCTATCGCGGTCACGTCGCCTGAGCGGTTGAAATAGGCCTGTGCTTCTGTCAACGGCATGAAAACAAACGCCGTGTCGTATTCGGACATGCCGATTTCGAATACGGCGGCAATTTTGTACGCCTTGATGCGTGGCGTCGTGCCCATCGGCGTTACCGCCCCGCGCGGCGCCACTAGAGTGAGATTGTCTCCGGCTCGCAGCGAGAGTTGCTCGGCCAGGCGGCTGCCGATGGCAACGCCTTGGCCGGCATCGAACCCCTCAAGCGTCCCCTGTTTGATGTTGTTGGCGATCGACGAAAGCTTGGCCAAATCGGCGGCGCGAATGCCACGGACCAACACGCCCGAGGCGTTAAATGGCGACGACGCCAGCGCCTGGCCCTCGACGATCGGGGCGGCAAGCCGTACGCCAGGAACCTTCGAAATCCGGTCTGCGACCGCCTGCCAGTCGGTCAGCGGCGACTCCAGCGGCTGAATCAGCAGATGGCCGTTGAGGCCGAGAATCTTCGACAATAGTTCCTGACGAAATCCGTTCATCACCGCCATGACGATGATCAGCGTCGCCACCCCAAGCATGATGCCGAGAAAGGAAAACCCGGCGATCACCGAAATAAAGCCTTCCTTGCGCCGGGCGCGCAGATAGCGCAGCGACAGCATCCACTCGAAAGGCGCGAAGGGATGAGTGCCAGTCGGCTCTCGCATTTTTGTCGGATCCCCGAGACAAGCCGGAGTTTCACATGATTCTGGCGGATTCAAGCCGCGAAAGCACGTGCCCTGTAGCGGAGAAGAGTCAAGCGCCCTGACCGGTCAGCCGAACGAGCGCATCGGCCGGCGTCGACATCTCACGCGACCCATCCGAGCGGCGCTTGAGTTCGACCTTGCCCTCCGCGAGGCTCCGCGGCCCGACCAGAATCTGCCATGGCACGCCGATCAAATCGGCGGTCGCGAATTTTGAACCCGGCCGTTCGTCGAGATCGTCGTAAAGCGTGTCGACACCCTTGGCGTTCAACTCGGCATAGAGCCGTTCACACGCGGCGTCGGTTTCGCTCGAGCCTTGCTTCAGGTTGAGAATGGCGACCGTGAACGGGGCGACCGCGTCGGGCCAGCGAATGCCGGCGTCGTCGTGAAACACCTCGATCAGGGCGGCGACAAGCCGCGTCGGGCCAATGCCGTACGATCCCATATGCACGGGCCGCTCGACACCGTCGGGACCGGTCGCCAGCGCCTTCATCGGCTCTGAATATTTGGTGCCGAAATAAAAGACCTGTCCGACTTCAATGCCGCGTGCGGAGATTTGCTTTTCTGCCGGCAGCTTGGCGAACGCGGCTGCATCGTGTTTTTCCGACGTCGCCGCATAAAGCTCTGTCCATTTCTCGACAATCGCCTCCAAGCCTTTGACGTCATCAAAATCAACGTCGGACTCGGGTACCGTAAAATCAAGATAGTCGCGATGACAGAACACTTCGCTCTCGCCGGTCTCGGCGAGCACGATGAACTCATGTGAAAGATTTCCGCCGATGGGGCCACTTTCTGCGACCATCGGAATAGACTTTAAGCCCATTCGAGCGAAGGTTCTCAGGTAGGCGACGAACATGCGGTTGTAAGCATGTTTGGCTCCGGCAAAATCCACGTCGAACGAATAAGCGTCCTTCATCAAAAATTCGCGCCCGCGCATAAGCCCGAAGCGCGGCCGCACCTCGTCGCGGAACTTCCATTGCAAATGGTACAAATTGAGCGGCAGATCCTTGTATGATCGAACGTAAGCGCGAAAGATTTCGGTGATCATTTCCTCGTTGGTCGGACCGTAAAGCAGTTCGCGCTCGTGCCGATCCTTAATGCGCAGCATTTCTTTGCCGTACGCTTCGTAGCGTCCGCTTTCGCGCCAAAGCTCCGCCGACTGGATGGTCGGCATGAGCAGCTCGATGGCGCCGGAGCGGTTTTGCTCCTCGCGCACAATCCGGCACACCTTGTCGAGGACGCGCAGGCCCAGCGGCAGAAATGCATAAATGCCGGCTGCCTCCTGACGGATCATGCCGGCGCGCAGCATCAAGCGGTGGGAAACGATCTCCGCTTCCTTGGGTGTTTCACGCAAGATCGGCAGAAAATAGCGAGAAAGCCGCATGAAATTCATCGCCTTGTGAGCCAAAGCGCGGGCGGGCAGTGAAGCCGCAACGCCGCCGGAATTACAAGAGGAACGTTTGGCTTAAGGCTCAATGAGGTGGGCGGGTTTTTAAATTTTTTTGTCACGAGACGGCTGTAAAATGATGACATCCGCCAAAAGATCGAGTACGAGAAAGTTGCTCCTCCGGCGCTTTGTGCCGCGTAATTGTGCCGGGAAGCGGTCCAAGTCTTGGGAGGATGGTTTAACGGCGCTAAATCAAAGTTGCCGCCGACGCTTAAAGCCTTCAAGGCAAGGCGCGGTTTAAAGGTTGGACGAGATTTTCACGGCAGGGCTTTGGCCCTGCTGTCTTTTTTTGGAAAGCCCGCAACAGGCTCATAGGGCCGCTAGGACAGGCCAACCAAGCGCACTAGGCCGTCAAGTGTGACCAGCCGGTTCACATAGACCACATAGCAGACGGCAAAAATTACGGCCGAAACGCCGGTCGTCCACACCAGTTTGCGCAACAACCGGGGAATGGCCGGGGCGCCGGGGTCGGTCCCGGGTACGATTTCGCCACCTTCCTGTTGGCTTCGGATCCCCCACGGCAATACCGCGAACAACACCACCCACCAGATCAGGAAGAAGATCGCGATCGCGGTGGTTACCGGCATGTCAGCGTTCTTCCAGCTCGACCAAGGTGCCGGTGAAGTCCTTCGGATGCAGGAACAATACCGGCTTGCCGTGAGCGCCGATGCGCGGCTCGCCATCGCCGAGAACGCGCGCTCCGGCGGCTTTGAGACCCGCGCTGGCCGCGCGAATATCGTCCACCTCGTAGCAGACGTGATGCATGCCGCCATCGGGATTGCGTTCGAGGAATTTGGCGATTGGCGAATTCTCGCCCAGCGGTTGGAGGAACTCGATCTTGGTATTCGGCAAAGTCACGAATACCGTGATCACACCATGATCCGGTTGCGGAATGGCGGCGGAAACTTCGGCGCCCAGAACATCGCGATAAATCGCCGCCGCCTTGCCGATATCATGTACCGCGATTGCGACGTGATTTAACCGCCCGATCATCCGTCTCTCCTTCAAGAACGCGTTGGCGCCGGTTGCATGATCCTACACCACAAGCACGTGCACGTGGCAGATCGGCTTTTTTCTCCAACGCTCGGCAACGGCCGAGCGAACGGCGCGGCGCACCGCCTCGGAAATTTCGCTGGGGTCGCGGCGCCGCGGCTTGGGCAATGCCGCAAACGCTTCTTCGATCGCCTCGCTGACGACTTCCTCCATGCGGCGGCCACTCGCGTCGGCATCGGGAATCCCGATCAATTCAATTTCGGGATGGGCCATCAAAACCCCTTTGTCGCTCACCGCCAACGCGATAGTGGCGACGCCGGCAAAAGCAAGCCGGCGCCGCGCGGCGACGGTACGTTCTTCGGCATCAATAAGAAGCGCACCGTCCTTATAGACCCGCCCGGACGGGACCTCATCGATGATACCTGGTGCGCCCGGCGCGAGGCGGACTAGATCGCCATTGCGGCAGAGTAAAACGTTGGGCACCCCGGCTTCACGGCCAAGCTTGGCGTGCTCGGCAAGGTGCAACGCTTCGCCGTGCGCCGGTATAAGAATTTGCGGTCTGGTCCAGCCGATCATCTCGCGCAGTTCGTCGCGGCGCGGATGCCCGGAGACATGCACCAGATGGTTCCGATCGGTAATGACCTCAATTCCTTGCTCGACAAGCCCATTGATCACCCGGTCGATCGCCTTTTCGTTGCCCGGTATGGCGCGAGCGGAAAAAATCACGCGATCGCCGCGCGCGAGCGTAACTTCAGGATGTTCATCCTCGGCGATGCGCGCGAGCGCTGCGCGCGGCTCGCCCTGGCTGCCCGTACAAAGCGCGACGACTTTGTCCGGCGGCAAATAGCCGTAACTCTCCGCTCCGCGAAAATCTTGAATGCCGTCGAGGTAGCCGGTCTCGCGCGCAACCTGCACTACCCGTTCCATGGCGCGGCCGACCACAACCACTTCGCGTTCGGCCAAGCGCGCCGCATCCGCCACCGCGCGTATTCGCCCGACATGCGAGGCGAAGGTGGTTACCGCCACGCGAGCCGGCGCCGTGCGTATGAGCTCGGCCAAGGTCTTCGCAACCTCGGCTTCGGAAGGAGAACGGCCGTCGCGGATGGCGTTCGTCGAATCGCCGACCAGCGCGAGCACGCCTTCGTCGCCGAGCGCCTTCAATTTCGCGGCATCCGTTGGCCCGCCAATCAGCGGAGTGGGATCGATTTTCCAATCGCCGGTATGGACTACGCAGCCAAGCGGCGTGCGGATCGCGAGCGCATTCGATTCCGGAATGGAATGGGCCACGTTGATGAAATCGACAGCGAACGGGCCAAGCTCCAGCCGCGTGCCGGGTTGCGCGACATTTACCGGGATTTTCGGCGCGCCGGGTTCGCCGAGACGGCGCGCTTCAAACAAGGCGGCGGCGAAAGGCGTCGCGTAAAGCGGAACGTTGAGTTTCGGCCACAGGTCGATCAGCGCGCCCATATGATCCTCGTGAGCATGGGTCAGCACCAGGCCGACGAGGTTTTTTCGCTCCTCGATGAGATAGCGGACGTCCGGCAAGATCAGGTCGACGCCCGGCAAATGCTCCTCGGCGGCAAAGGAAACGCCGCAGTCGACGATCAGCCACGCCCGCTTTCGGCTGTCGCCGAAGCCGTAGATCGAAAGGTTCATTCCGATTTCGCCGACGCCGCCGAGCGGGGCAAATACCAATTCTGGATACGGCATCACTCGATCCGCGCCGTTGCAGAAACGCGGTCTGCGACCGCGCCGGCAACGGGAAATACCTCGCCGGCGGCGATCGCTTGCAGCGTTCCATCGCCGAGGCGCAACATCAAACAGCCTCGATCGTCGAGGCACTCGTAACAGCCGGTGAGTTCGCCGCCGGGCAACCGCACCTTCATCTCGCCGCCTAGCAGGGCTGCACGCTCGAGCCAATCCGCACGAATGAGGTCAAACGCCGCGCCGCGCCGCCACTGCCCAAGACGCTCAAGCATCGCCGCCGACAAAGCGGCGAATAGACTTTCAGCGGCCACATCAGCGCCGGCGGCGGCAAGATCAGTTGCGGGATATCGCGTGCCTTCCGGGTGGTGCCGCACATTCACACCTATGCCGATTGCGACCGCAAGGCCCCGCGCCGCTTGTTCGCCCTCGATCAAAATGCCGGCGAGCTTGCTACCACCGCAGAGAACATCGTTCGGCCATTTCAGCTTCACCGCATCCCGCAAACTCGGCGCGCGGTCAATGATCGCATCATGAACCGCAAGCGCGGACACGAACGAAGCCTGCGCCGCGCATTCAGGTGGCGCCGGGTCGGTGAGAAGAAGCGTCGCGTGAAGATTGCCTGGAGGTGAAATCCATTGATTGCCGCGGCGCCCCCGGCCCTCGGTCTGCCGCTCAGCCGTGACCCAAAGGGGTCCTGGCTCTCCGCTGCGCGCCAGCGCGAGCGCGTGCGTATTGGTCGACGGCAGCGTCGCAAAAGCGGCTAGGCGAAAGCCGGCCGTTGCGGCGCTCGAATGTAGTTCCATCAGAACAGGGAGTGGGCCGCCGCGCTGGCTAGCCCGATCAGCGGTCCCGGATAGACGAAAAACAAAATGTTGAACAAGCCGCAAGCGCCGAGCACCACTTTGAGCTCGTCCGGCATCGGCGCAAAACCCTTTTCCGGCTCGTCGAAATACATGGTCTTGATAATTGCCAGATAATAGTAGGCGCCGACAACGCTGGCCAGGACGCCGATCACCGCGAGTGCGTAAAGGCCGGCCTGGATCGCGGCGAGAAAGACATAGAACTTGGCGAAGAAGCCGGCGAGCGGCGGCACGCCCGCCATGGAGAACAGCAGTATCGCCATAAAGAACGCCATGCCCGGGTTGGTGCGGGCGAGGCCAGCGAGCTGATCGATCGATTCCACCATGGTCTCACCGCGGCGCATCGACAGCACCACGGCGAAGACGCCGAGCGTCATGGTGATGTAAATCGCCATGTAGACCAGTACGCCCTGCACGCCCTGCGACGTTCCCGCTGCCAGTCCGACCAGCGCAAAGCCCATGTGGCCGATCGATGAGTAGGCCAGTAGCCGTTTGATGTTGCGCTGGCCGATGGCGGCAAAAGAGCCGAGCAGCATCGACGCAATCGCAACGAACGCGACGATTTCCTGCCATTGGCCGGTGATGCCGGGGAACGCGGCGACGGCGGTTCGCACGAACGTGGCAATGCCGGCAACCTTCGGAGCGGCGGCAAAGAAGGCTGTCACCGGCGTCGGCGCGCCTTCATAAACGTCCGGCGTCCACATGTGAAAGGGAACGGCGGAGACCTTGAAGCAAAAGCCAGCAAACAGAAACACCAGGCCGAAAATCAATCCGGGTCCAGCGTCGGCCGCCGAATGCGCGATGCCCGAAAACGAAACCGTTCCGGTAAAGCCGTAAGTCAGCGATGCGCCATAGAGCAGCATGCCTGAAGACAGCGCGCCGAGGACGAAATATTTAAGACCGGCTTCGGTGGAGCGGAGCACCGTGCGATGGCTCGCCGCGACCACGTAAAGCGGCAGGCTCATCAATTCAAGACCGAGATAGAGCGCGATAAGATCGGCTGCCGAGATCAGCATCAACATGCCGAGCGTGGACAACAGGATAAGCACCGAATATTCGAAGCGCTGCTGCCGCTGGCGTTTGGCGTAATCGATCGACATCAGAATGGCGGCAGCCGAGCCCGCGAGTGCCAAAATCTTCAAGAACCGCGCGAAAGAGTCGACAACGAAGCTGCCGTTGAAAATCACCTGCCTGTCGCCGGGAAGCACGACGACGAGTATTCCGGCCACAATCAGGAGCGCGATACTCGCGGCGTCGATAAAGACCACCGTGCGCTCGTTGCGGTAAACTCCCAGCATCAGGAGCGCCAGGGCGCCGACGCCGAGCACGAGTTCCGGCAACAACGGCACGAGTTCGGCGGAAGTGAAAGGCGCGTTCATGATTTCACCGCGCCAAGTCCGCCGCCTGCACGCTGCTGACGGCATGGTGGAAGTTGTCGATAAGCTGCGCCACGGAGACGGCGGACACGTCGAGTATCGGCTTCGGATAAACGCCGAACACGATCGTCAGCACCACGAGCGGCGCCAGAATCACAATCTCCCGCCAGCCGAGGTCTTTGATCCGCGACAGGCTCGGCTTCTCCAGCTTGCCGAAGATCATTTTGCGGTACAGCCAAAGCGCATAGGCGGCAGAAAAGATGGTGCCGAGCGTGGCGAAGGTCGTTACCCAGTTGTTCACCCGGAAGGTGCCAAGCAACGTCAGAAATTCGCCGATGAAGCCAGAGGTGCCGGGCAGCCCCAGGTTGGCGAGCGTGAACACCATAAATACAAAGGCATAGACCGGCATGCGGTTGACCAATCCGCCGTAGGCGGCGATCTGGCGGGTATGCATCCGGTCGTAAACAACACCGACGCAAAGGAACAAGGCGGCCGACACGATGCCGTGCGAAATCATTTGAAAAATGCCGCCGGCGACGCCTTGCGCCGTCATTGCAAACAGCCCCATCGTCACAAACCCCATATGGGCCACCGACGAATAGGCGATCAGCTTTTTCACGTCCTCCTGCATCAAGGCGACGAGAGACGTGTAGACGATGGCAACCACCGATAGCGCGTAAATCAGCGGCGCGAACTCGACCGCGGCCTGAGGGAACATGGGCAGCGAAAAGCGCAGAAAACCGTAGCCGCCGAGCTTCAACAGGATCGCGGCGAGAATCACGGAACCCGCGGTCGGCGCCTCGACGTGAGCATCAGGCAGCCACGTATGGACTGGCCACATCGGCAACTTCACGGCGAACGAGGCGAGGAAGGCGAAGAATGCCCAAGTCTGCAGCGTGCGCGGAAAAGCGTGGTGCAACAGCGTTGGAATATCCGACGTGCCGGCATCCCAATAGAGCGCCATGATGGCGAGCAGCATGAACACCGAGCCGAGGAACGTGTAGAGAAAGAACTTGAAGCTCGCATAGACCCGCCGCGGGCCACCCCAGACCCCGATGATCAAGAACATCGGGATCAGGCCACCCTCAAAGAACAGATAGAACAGCACCAGATCGAGCGCGCAGAACGCGCCCACCATCAAGGTCTCGAGCACCAGGAAGGCGATCATGTACTCGCGCACCCGGCGCTGGATCGAGGTCCAGCTCGCCAGGATCGAGATAGGCATCAGCGCGGTGGTGAGAATGACGAAGGGCAGCGACACCCCGTCGACTCCCATGGAGTAGGTGATGGCGCCGCCGAGCCAGGGCGCCTTTTCAACAAACTGGAAATCGGCGGAGCTGGCATCGAAGCGCCAGATCAGGACCAGCGAGATCGCAAACGTGATCAGGGTGGTCCAAAGCGCGACCCAGCGGGCATTGCGCACGCCCGATTCGTCATCGCGAAGCAGCGCGATGAATGCGGCGCCAGCGATCGGCAGAAACGTCACAACAGTAAGGATGGGCCAGCTGATCATCTGCGTTAGCCCGCGAACATAAACCAAGTGACGAAGACCGCGACGCCGATCAGCATCGCAAACGCATAGTGATAGAGGTAACCGGTCTGCAGGCGGACGACATTTCTGGTCACATCGAGGACGCGCGCGGAAACCCCGTCCGGCCCGAACCCGTCGATGACGAAACCATCACCGCCTTTCCAGAGCAGCCGGCCAAGCCACATCGTCGGGCGCACGAACAAGACGTCGTAAATGCGGTCGAAGTACCAAGCGTTGAGCAAAAAGCGGTAGAGCACGCCCTGCTCCCGGGCGAGCGCAGCGGGAATATCCGGTCGCCGCATATAAAACTGCCAGGCGACGAGAAAGCCGCCGATCATCATCAGCGTCGGCAGGAAGCCGATGATAACCGGCAGATGTTCGATTTCCTCGAGCACGCCGCCGGACGCCGGAAGCAGCAGCGAGTCGCGGAAGAAATGCTCGGCGCCCTCGCCGGTGAACAGCGGCAGCGCCGGCCAGCCCGCGGCGATCGAGCCGATGGCCAATATCGCCAGCGGCACGAGCATCACTTTGGCGCTCTCGTGCGCGGCCTCGTAATGGTGACGATCGTGCGGCTGGCCATGAAAGGTCTTGAAGATAAGCCGCCACGAATAGAACGACGTCAGCGCCGCGGCAGCGACCGTCATGATGAAGCCATAGCTCGCCGCAAAGCCGCTGACAGCATCATCGGCTTCAATGATCGCGTCTTTGGAGAAATACCCCGCGGTCAGGGGGAACCCGGTTAGCGCCAAAGTGCCGATCAGCATGGTGGCGTAGGTGAAGGGAATCTTCCGCCACAGCCCGCCCATTTTGCGGATGTCCTGCTCGTGGTGCATGGCGAGGATCACCGAGCCGGAGCCGAGAAACAGCAGCGCCTTGAAGAAGGCGTGCGTGAACAAATGGAACATCCCGATCGAATAGGCGCCGACGCCCATGGCGCAAAACATGTAGCCGAGTTGCGAACAGGTCGAATAGGCGATGATCCGCTTGATATCGTTCTGCACGAGACCGACGGATGCCGCGAAAATCGCGGTCGTAGCGCCGACAATAGTGACCACTGCCGATGCGACCGGCGACAGAGCAAATAGCGGCGACAACCGCGCCACCATGAAGACCCCGGCCGTCACCATGGTCGCGGCATGGATCAAGGCCGACACCGGCGTCGGCCCCTCCATGGCGTCCGGCAGCCAGGTATGCAGCAGGAATTGCGCCGATTTGCCCATCGCCCCCATGAACAACAGGAGGCAGACGACGGTCAGTGCGTCGGCATTGAAGCCGAGATAATGGAAGCTCTTGCCGACCAAGTCCGGAGCTTGAGCGAAAATCGCATCGAAATTGATCGAGCCGGTCAGCGCAAAGACGGCGAATATCCCGAGCGCGAACCCGAAATCGCCGATGCGGTTGACGATGAACGCTTTGATTGCGGCCGCATTGGCCTCCGGTTTGTGAAACCAGAAGCCGATGAGCAAATAACTCGCGAGTCCCACTCCCTCCCAGCCGACAAACAGTTGCGCGAGATTGTCGGCGGTCACCAGTATCAGCATGGCGAAGGTAAAAAACGACAGGTAGGAGAAGAAGCGCGGCTTATGTGGATCGTCCGCCATGTAGCCGATGGAATAAAGGTGCACGAGCGCCGACACGGTCGTCACGACGATGAGCATCACCGCGGTGAGTGGATCGATACGCAGCGCCCAGTCGACTTTGAGATCGCCGGAGGTAATGAAATTGAACAGCGTTACCCGGGCATCGTGGCCGTTGAGGCCGACTTCGAAGAAGGCAATGCACGAAAGCAGCCACGAAATGCCGAGGAAGGTCGTGGTAATCAATTCGGCAGTCCGCGAGCCCGCATCGGGCTCGGCGCTTTCGTCGTTCTCTGAACTGGAATGATCGATCTTCGCGTGCGCGGTCTCGGGAATGGGCGCGCCGTGCGCGTGGTGCTCGGGAACGAGCGGCGCGGCATGATCGTCATGCGGCGGCGGCGGATCTTCCCCCGGATGACGATGGCTGGCGCCGATGAGCGAGATTGCGCCGGCAATAATCGCGCCAAGGAGCGGCAGAAAGACGATCGCTTCGTACATTTCAAAAACCGCGCCGTTCAGTCAAAGGCGGACGCCCGCCAAGGATTTTTGGCTGGCGCATGATCTTTTCCGAAAACCGGGTTCCACTTTTCGGGATCATGCGTCAGCCCTTCATCAAATTCACGTCTTCGACCGCGATCGAGCCGCGATTGCGGTAATAGGCGACGAGGATGGCAAGCCCGATGGCGGCTTCCGCCGCGGCTACCGTGAGCACGATAAGGGCATAGACCTGCCCGACGATGTCGCCGAGAAAGGCCGAGAACGCGACGAGATTGATGTTCACGGCGAGCAGGATGAGCTCGATCGACATCAGAATAACGATGATGTTTTTGCGGTTGAGGAAAATTCCAAAAATCCCGAGCGTGAACAGGATGGCGCCGACCGACAGGTAGTGTCCGAGCCCGATGATCATGACAGCCCCTGCCCCGACTTCACTTTGACGATGTCGATCGCGCTCGCGCGCCGCCGCGCGACCTGCTCGGCGATAACCTGCCGCCGCACTTGAGGCTTGTGATAAAGCGTCAGAACGATGGCGCCGACCATGGCGACCAGGAGGATTAGTCCGGCAGCCTCGAAGTAGTAGACGTAGCGGGTGTAGAGCACGAGCCCGAGCGCCTCGGTGTTGTTGACGGCGCTGGCGGCCGGAATCGGCGCGGTGATCGCCTTCGGCACGCCCGGCTGGATCACTTTCGCCACAACAACGAACACCAGTTCGGCGAGCAAAATGCCCCCGACGACGAACCCGGCCGGAAGATAGTTAAGGAGACCCGTGCGCAGCTCGGCAAAATCGACGTCGAGCATCATCACTACGAACAAAAACAAGACCGCAACGGCGCCGACATAGACGACGATAAGGATCATCGCCAGGAACTCGGCGCCGATGAGTACAAACAATCCCGCCGCGTTGACGAAAGCGAGAATGAGAAACAGCACCGAATGCACCGGATTTCGCGCCGCGATGACCATGATCGCCGAGGCGACGCATATGCCGGCAAAAAGGTAGAAGAAGATCGCTTGCAGGATCATCGCTGCGCCGGCTCAACGGTAGGGCGCGTCGAGCGCAATGGCTTTGGCGATGTCCCGCTCCCAACGGTCGCCGTTGGCCAGCAGGCGGTCCTTGTCATAATAAAGCTCTTCACGTGTTTCTGTGGCGAACTCGAAATTCGGCCCCTCGACGATCGCATCGACCGGGCAAGCCTCCTGACACAGCCCGCAATAGATGCACTTGACCATGTCGATGTCGTAGCGGGTGGCGCGGCGCGTGCCGTCATTGCGGCGCGGCCCGGCCTCGATGGTGATCGCCTGCGCCGGACAAATCGCTTCGCACAGCTTGCAAGCGATGCAGCGTTCCTCGCCGTTGGGATAGCGCCGCAACGCGTGTTCGCCGCGAAAGCGGGGCGAGATTGGATTTTTCTCGAACGGATAATTGATCGTCGCCTTCGGCTTGAAGAAGTAGCGCATCGACAGCACGAGCGCCTGCAGGAACTCTGTGAGGAAAATGGAGCGGGCGGCCTGATCTAGTCGCATGTCAGCCTCTGATGACCTCGAGCACGCCGGCGACGATCACAACCATGGCAAGCGAGATCGGTAAAAACACTTTCCAGCCAAGCCGCATCAATTGGTCGTAGCGGTAACGCGGAACGAAGGCTTTCACCATTGCGAACATGAAGAACACGAAAGTGGCCTTCAGCACAAACCAGATCAGACCGGGCATCCAGGTAAACGGCGCCACCGGCAACAGCGGCAGCCAGCCGCCGAGGAATAGGATGGTAGCCATGGCGCACATGGTGGCGATGGCGACGTATTCGCCGAGCATGAACATCATGTACGGCGTCGAGCCGTATTCGACCATGTAGCCGGCCACCAGTTCAGATTCCGCCTCGACCAAGTCGAACGGCGGCCGGTTAGTTTCGGCGAGCGCCGAGACAAAGAAAATGACGAACATCGGCAAAAGCGGCAGCCAATACCAGCCAAGGAAACCCCACGCACTGTTTTGCGCCTCGACAATGGCCGACAGATTGAGCGAGCCGACACAGAGCAGCACGGTGATAAACACGAATCCAATGGACACTTCGTACGACACCATTTGCGCCGCCGAACGCAACGCCGCCAGAAATGGATATTTGGAGTTAGATGACCAGCCGGCCATGATCACCCCGTAGACCATGAGCGAGGAGATCGCGAAGATGTAGAGCACGCCGACATTGATGTTGGCGATTACCACGCCGGCGCTCACCGGGATCACCGCCCAGGCGGCGAGCGCCAGCGTGCAGGTGACGAGCGGAGCGAGCAGAAAGACGCCCTTGTTGGCGCCGGCCGGAATGACCGGCTCCTTGAGCACGAATTTGAGAAGATCGGCGAACGACTGGAACAATCCCCACGGCCCGACGACATTCGGGCCGCGCCTGATCTGCACCGCCGCCCAGATTTTGCGATCGGCGTAGAGCACGTAAGCGATGGCAATGAGCAGGATTACGAGCAACAGCACGCTCTCGGCCACCATGACGACCAGCGGCCAAATGTAGTCGGACCAGAACTCGTTCATGCCTTCGGTCCCTACTGCGCCGCGGCCACCGGCGCGCGCCCATGCGCGATCGCGGAACATTCCGCCATCACCGCAGAGCATCGCGCGATCGCGTTGGTGAAATAGAAGTCGCCGATGCGCGAGACAAAGGGAGCCTTGCCGGGCGTGCCGCCGAGTGCCGCGAGCCTTCGGATGTCGGCGAGGTCGCCCGGCGCGACTTGTCCTATTTTCATGAAATGCGGATGCGCCTGATAGAGCGCGCGGCGTAACGCGGCAAGCGAATCGTAGGGCAGCCTTTTCCCTAGCACGTCAGACAATGCACGCAGGATCGCCCAATCTTCGCGCGCATCGCCCGGCGGAAACGACGCACGCGCCGCCATCTGCACGCGGCCTTCGGTATTCACATAGGTCGCCGACTTTTCCGGATAAGCCGCACCGGGCAGCACCACGTCGGCGCGCGCCGCGCCACGATCGCCGTGCGTGCCGATATAGACAACAAAGCCGCCCGGCGCGATGTCGATTTCGTCGACGCCGAGGAGAAAAACTATATCAAGAGCGCCTGCTTGTGCCATTTGCGGCGCGGTCAAGCCGCCCTCGCCCGGTACGAAACCGAGATCAAGCGCGCCGACGCGCGACGCCGCGCTGTGCAGAACGCTAAACCCGTTCCAGCCATCCTTAGCCGCGCCCAGTTCGATCGCCGCCTTGGCGGCAAGCGAGGCGACCGCGGCACCGTCTTTGCGCGCAAAAGCACCGGCGCCGACCAAAATCATCGGCCGCTCGGCTTTCTTCATCGACTCGGCGAAACTGTGCCGCGCGATGTCGGCAACGGTTTCCGGCCCGGCGCCGATATAGTCGTAGGCGTAGGTGAGCGACGCCTTGGCGCCCACGAGCCCAATCGGGAAACTCTTGGCGTTACGCCAGCGCTTGCGGATACGCGCATTGAGCACCGCCGCTTCGCTGCGCGGGTTAGCCCCGATAATGAGGAGCGCATCGGCCGTATCGATACCGGCAATGGTCGTGTTGAACAGATAACTCGAGCGGCCCCATTTCGGATCGATCGCTGAGCCGTCCTGGCGGCAATCGAGATTGGCCAGTCCAAGCCGCGACATCAGGTCCTTGAACGCGAAAATCTCTTCGACCGCGGCGAGGTCGCCGACCAGCGCGCCAATCCGCTTCGGCTCGGTGGACTTCAGCTTGCGCGCGATAGCGGCGAACGCTTCACTCCACGAGACTTCGCGCAACCGTGCACCTTCGCGCAAATAGGGACGGTCGAGCCGCTGCGTGCGAAGACCATCCGCCACATGGCGCGTTTTGTCGGAAATCCACTCCTCGTTCACGTCGTCATTGACGCGCGGCAGGATGCGCATGACCTCGCGGCCGCGGGTATCGATGCGGATGGCGGAGCCGAGCGCGTCCATCACGTCGATCGACTCGGTCTTGTTGAGCTCCCACGGGCGAGCGGCAAATTCGTAAGGCTTTGAGGTCAGCGCCCCGACCGGACAGAGATCCACGACGTTGCCCTGCAATTCGGACGTCATCGCCTCTTCGAGGTAAGTGGTGATCTCCATGTCCTCGCCGCGGCCAATGGCGCCGAGCTCCGGCACGCCCGCGACTTCGGTGGCGAAACGGACGCAGCGCGTACACTGGATGCAGCGATTCATCGAGGTCTTGACCAGCGCGCCCAGATATTTGTCCTCGACGGCGCGCTTGTTCTCGCGGAAGCGGCTTTGATCGACGCCGTAGGCCATAGCCTGATCTTGCAGGTCGCATTCCCCGCCCTGATCGCAGATCGGACAATCGAGCGGGTGATTGATGAGCAGGAATTCCATCACGCCTTCGCGCGCCTTGCGCACCATCGGTGACCGGGTCTTGATTTCGGGCGGCTCGCCCTTCGGTCCGGGACGGCAATCGCGCACGCCCCAGGCGCAGCTCGCCACCGGCTTCGGCGAGCCGGCAAGCTCGACCAGGCACATCCGGCAATTGCCAGCGATCGACAGCCGCTCCTGATAGCAGAACCGCGGAATCTCCGCGCCCGCGGCTTCGCACGCCTGAAGGAGCGTGTACTCCGCTGGAACGTCGATCTCTTTGCCGTCGACAATGAGCTTGGTCATCTACAGTCCGCTGCCTTTAATCCTCTCAAAGGCGGATCGCATCGAGCGCTGCCGCCGCTTCCGGCACCGGCGGATCGAGCACGCCTTCGACATCGGGATTGGCTGTATATTCGTCGATCCGGCGCTCGATCTCCGGACGAAAATGCCGCAACAGCCCTTGCACAGGCCACGCCGCGCCGTCGCCGAACGCACAGATGGTGTGACCTTCGATCTGCGTGGTCACTTCCCAGAGCATATCGATCTCGCGTTTGAAAGCGTGGCCTTCGGCCATGCGGTTAAGCACGCGCCACATCCAGCCCATGCCCTCACGGCACGGCGTGCATTGGCCGCAGCTCTCGTGCTTGTAGAAATAAGAAATGCGCGCCATGGCGCGCACGATATCGGCGCTCTTGTCCATGACGATGACGGCGGCCGTGCCAAGCGCCGACTTTTTCTCCCGGCAACCGTCGAAATCCATCAACAGCGTGTCGGCCTGATCCGGCCCCGCGGGTATGAGTGGCATCGATGAGCCGCCGGGGATGACCGCGAGCAAATTATTCCAGCCGCCGCGCACGCCGCCGGCGTGATGATCGATCAGTTCGCGCAGCGGAATGCCCATATTTTCTTCGACGTTGCACGGCCGCTCGACGTGACCGGAAATGCAATACAGCTTGGTGCCGGTGTTGTTCTGCCGGCCGATGCCTGCAAACCACGCGGCGCCGCGGCGCATGATGTCGGGGACTTGCGCAAGAGTTTCGACGTTATTTACCGTCGTCGGGCATCCGTAGAGCCCCATATTGGCGGGGAACGGCGGCTTGAGCCGCGGCATGCCCTTCTTGCCTTCCAGGCTTTCCAGCAGCGCCGTCTCTTCGCCGCAGATATACGCGCCCGCGCCGTGATGGACGACGATGTCGAAATCGAAGCCGTGAATGTTGTTTTTGCCGATAAGCTTCGCGTCGTAGGCTTGCGCGACCGCTGCTTCTAAATGCTCGCGCTCGCGTATGAACTCGCCGCGGACGTAGATGTAACAGGTATGCACCCCCATCGCGCAGCCCGCGATCAAACATCCTTCGACGAGCAGATGCGGATCGTTCCGCATGATCTCGCGGTCCTTGCAGGTGCCGGGTTCGGATTCGTCAGCGTTGACGACGAGATAGCTCGGACGACCCTCGGACTGTTTTGGCATGAACGACCATTTGACGCCGGTCGGGAATCCGGCACCGCCACGCCCGCGCTGGCCGGATGCTTTCACCTCGTTGACGATAGCGTCGCGGCCTTTTTCCAGGATTGCC
>Ga0302326_10007791_pt1 | contig 23742 bp, 21 predicted proteins | sample Palsa_T0_3_FD_202264 | JGI IMG/M metagenome (GOLD analysis project Ga0302326, IMG submission 202264) | Peat permafrost microbial communities from Stordalen Mire near Abisko, Sweden - Palsa_T0_3 | ecosystem: Environmental > Terrestrial > Soil > Palsa > Peat permafrost | place: Sweden: Abisko... | reverse complement strand
CGGCACCGGCGCGTCGCTACAGTACTACCCGACCGACCGCGGTAGAATCATCGGCGTGGATTTGTCCGGCGGGATGCTCAGGCAGGCTCACCGCAAAATTCGCGAGCAGGGCCTGACTCGCGCGACCGTCTTTCAGGCCAATGCCCTTCAGCTTCCTTTTGCCGACGATCTATTCGATCACGTTTTCATCAGCCACGTGATCAGCGTTGTTTCCGATCCATACCGGCTGGTACGTGAGGCGCAGCGCGTCGCCAAGGCGGGTGCCCGGATCGTCATTGTCAACCATTTCCAATCCACCAACCGCTTCATCGCGCTGATCGAAAAATTGCTCTGTCCACTTTGCACCAGGCTCGGCTGGCGCAGCGATCTTGCTTTGAACGATCTGATCCGCCGCACGGGCGTCGAAGTGGATTACCGCTACAAGCTCGAAAGCATCGACCTGTGGGAAACGGTCGTCATCACCAACAACAAGTCCGCTCTCCGGTCGCAGACGCTCCCGCTGTTTCAGCCGAAAATCGCGCCCGCCGAGCCGTTTGGCCGATCACCCGCGCTCGCTTGATGCGGTTTTCAACCGATCCGAACGCCGCGCGACAAAAACAAAGCCCCGCATGTACATGCGGGGCTACATCGGCACCGCTCGCCACATTCAACCGGCCGGTGTGGTCGATTGAGCGGTCTTGTGCGAAAGCGGAGCCGGCTGGCTCGCCGGGGCGCTGGAGGGAAGCCTTGTGTTCGGGCTGCTCAGCAGCATCGAGCGAAGCTGCAGGGCGCGAGAAAGCATCACCTGCGCATCGGCGGGCTGCGTGGAAGCCAGAACCATCGAGTAGTGGTATTCCCGCCTGTCTTGAAAACGATAGGGCAGCAATTCCGTCACCAGATCCAGCGGAATCAGTTGCCACCAGGGCTCTTCCATTTCCTGACTTCCCTTGACCGTTTGATACCCCTCTTTGCGCACTTCCAACTGGTAATTGCCATATTGCTGGAAATCGTGGGTCAGCGGAGTGCGGCCGATTTCCTGATCGTTGAGGTAAATGATCGCTCCGTCCGGATCGGTATTAACCGTCATGATCCGATCGACGCAACCGCTCAGTGCCAGCAGCGAAAAACTGATGAGATATGCAGCCCGAGCGCTCAATCATTCCTCCCGAGGGGAGGCAGTATAGGATGCAACGCCTTTCGCACAAGCTGAGCTCACCATTGGCAACAACCACGATAATCATCCGAGTTTAGCCGGCCCGCTTACGGGCCGTGTCGATCGAGGCCGCGACCACGGCTCGCGAGGGAGCCGGCTAAACTAAAAGTCTTACTCACTTCGCCGGACGCGCTTTCAAATCCTGCTGAATCTCCTCCAGCGCCAGCACGTTGTACGCCGTCGAAAGCACCGGGTTATCTTCCATCCATCGCTGCTCGCCGGCCCAGCTGCCATCGGGCCGCTGGAGCGATGCGATCTTCGCCGTCATCTCGACGCGCCAATCGTGCGGCGTGCCGGTGTCGTCCACCAGCACGGGTTCACCATAAGCCGCCAGCGCCCGGGACATCGCGTGGAAATAGTAATACAGCCCATGCAGCGCCTGCGTCGGATCGTTGTCGCGCAGTCCGGGATTTTCATCCAGCGTCCAGTGACGCTTGATCCATCCCAGCGCCGCCTTCACCCGTGCATCCTGGGGTCCCAGTCCCGCATAAATCAGGCTCTTGAATCCCGCATACGTCATGCTTCCATAGCTCCGCCACATCTTGCGACCATCCGGCCCGGTGTAGCTGCCCGCTTCGGAATCTCCCGCATCGCCAGCGCTGTACACAAAACCCCCATCATTTCCCGCCCAGGGTTGATCGTTGGTCTCGGAAAAATTCTGACAGCGCGTGACAAATCTCAGTGCCGCCGCGAATGCCGGATCATCCGGCTTCACCCCTGCATCGTGCAGCGCATCCAGTGCGAACTGCGTATTGCTCAGATCCGGCCGGCTATGACGCCCATACCCGAAACCTCCTTCGAAGGAGGCTTTTTTCGGGTCCTTGATTGATTCGCCGTGCGGGCCGGTGATCGTATCGGTCCACTGCATTCCGCGAAGGTAGCCCAGCGCCTTGTCCAGTTCCGGTTTCATCGATGGATCATTGGCCGCGGCAAGGGCGCTGACAGCGATGGCGGTGTTGTACGTGGCGAGCGCGTCCTTGAAAATCCCGCCGCTGCCCACCTGGAATGAGATGAGCTTGTCGTAGCCCTTCTTGAGGAACTCATCATTGGTGCTGTAGGGCGGATCCAATACAAATGCCCTCAAGGCCAGGGCGCTCAGTCCCGGCGGAGCTTGCGGGGGTGCGAAGTCGCCATCGGGCTGCTGCTGCATTTTAACAAAGGCCAGTCCCTGCTCGATCAATTGCTGGGCCCGTTCGCCGACATTGGCGGCCGTCACGGGCGGATTTGCTTGCACCGCCGCTTGCTGCGAGGCGGGCGCATCGGCCCACACCTGTGCTAGCGGCGCTGCGAGAACCGCGCTGGAAATCAAAATAATTTTACTGATTTGGCCGATCATGTTTCTCCTTGATTGCAAGCCTGTTTCCCAAGCTTACGCTTTTGCACCGACGTTGCGTCAAGATTCGTTTGGAAAGCCCGATAATGCTAGTCCCCATCACGGGCTTACAATAGGATAGTCAACCCTGCCAACGGCGGGGTTTCGCCTGCAACTTCATCGGAACCCGCGCGTGGATGAGAAGGACGAGACAACCTGGAATGGCCCCGGCGAACTAAAAGCCGATGCGCCCGCGTCACCGGATGAGCGCCCATCGCCGGAAGTGACCAAGCAGTTGTTTGAACGGGCTGTTCAAATGCATTCGCGGCGGCTGTTGGCGATTGCCCGGGCCATTGTTGGGAATCGGGCTTCGCCTGAAGATGTGTTCCAGCAGGCGGTGATGAATCTGTACCAGCACCGCGACCGATATGACTGGCGAGAGCCCGGTGGTCTGCTCAAGCGGGCGGTCGTCAACGAAGCCCTTCGGCTTCTGCGGCCCCCCAAGATGGCGATGGTCGCCGACGAACACCCCGATACCACGGAGACGCCTGTGGAAGGGATGATCGAAAACGAAACCGTCCGCCAGGTTCGGGCGGCCATCGCGAAGTTGCCGGAGCATTTCCGTGCGGCCCTTGTTTTGTGCGAATATGAGAATCTCTCGTATGTCGAGATTGCCCGATCGCTGGGCGCGAGCGTGCCGCAGGTAAAAACGTGGCTGCATCGTGCGCGGCGGCAACTGGCGAAAATGCTTGAGCCGTACGTCGAGGATAAGAAAATGTGAGCAACCTGAACAACAGAGCCGGGCCAACAGAGACGGGCCGTGTCGGCCCGATTTCGCGGCAGCGAAGAAATATGAAGGAAGTTGATCCGATCGGAGTGTTCTGATGTCAGTCTCTGAAGCAGATATTGAATTGCTCGAAGCCCACCTCGACGGAGAACTCTCCGCCGCGGCGGATGCTGCTTTGCGCGACCGGCTTTCAACCGATCACCAGCTCGCGATGGAACTGAGCGCGCTTCGTGCCGATCGCGCTCTCCGGATAGAAGTCTTCGAGTTGCTCGAGCCCGATGACCTGGCAGTTAAGAACCTGGTCTTGGGCGTCCGAAAGCTGATTACAAAGGATGCCGTCTGGGGTGACCGCATGCGGATTGCCCGATACATCGCTTCGGCGGCGGCTGTCGTTGTGATCAGCTTCTCCGCCGGCTGGTTGGGCAAAAGCCGCGTAGCTATTCCGAGCCATGGCGCGCAGGACACCTTGACGGTTGCCCAGCGCGACAATGGCGGCTCAATCGAGCAGGGTGGTAATCAGGGCATCGCCACGCCAGTTAACAACGTGCATATTCCGCAGCCGGCTAATGGCGAGCCTGGTGGTTATCAGGTCAATCTAATCGACGCCTTTGGCCACGTTGTTGCGCAGCAGCATTTCAAGACACTCGATGAAGCCCACCAATTCCAGGAAGATGTGGGCCAGTACGAAAAACAGCAACAACAGAACCGCGGGACCGAGCCGGTCGATTACGTTGATTACCCCGTTGATCACAGGGGGCAATTCTGAGCATATCGCCGCTAATTCATCGTTGTTGTAGGGCCGCCACCGCGGGGGCGATTCTCCTTACCGTGCTGTTGCTGGCGAACCTGATCTATCGCGATCGGGTCTACGCCGATGCACCCCCGGCAGCTCCGGCCGCCGCTCCACCGGCTCCTCTTTTGGATCAGATCAGCCGCGAGACGCAAAGCCTGTTTCAGAGCGTTCGCTCGGGCTTGGTGGTGGTGGAACTGCCGCCTCCGCAATGGATTGATCCCTTTACCGATGCCAACAGCCCCATGCAAAAGTGGGGCGGCCGGCTCGATCCGGATTTTCTTGCGAAATTGCACGCCCAGTTGCGGGCTGCTTCCAGCGGGGCCACCAGCGTCGGGGCTGTTCTTGCGACCTCGCAACCGGCCTCTTCCCAGCCTGCGGTCGGCAAAGACGTCGGCCCGCAGCCGCCGCCAAATGCATCGCGACCGTTGCTAATCCGCCGTCCCGACGGCGACTTCGAATTAGTCACCCCAGGCGCACCTGCTTACGATGCAATCATCGGTCAGATGGCAGGCCCGCGATTTCTTGGATTGGTCTTGGACGATTCGGGTCATGTGCTGATCCCGATCTTCATTGACAAAGATGCGCTCCAGGGTCGGCCGATGCACGTCTTCAATTCGCAAAGCAAACCCGTGGTCGCCCGCTTCGTCGGATCCGATCGCCAGACGAATCTGACGGTCATCCAGCTTGAATCCCGGCTGGGCACGCCTGTGGTTCTTGCCGGCGATCGTCCGGCTGAAGGATCACTTGTCATGCTCCTGTCTCTCACCGGCGACAGCGGCCATCTGAGCATCTGGACGGGCGCCGAGCAGGAGCGCGGATTGCTGGTTTCGACCAGCGGCAGTGTTGGCGGCTTCGCCCGCATGGGTCAATTCCTCAGCGGCGACGCCGTGCGGCCAATCGTCGATCAATTGATCCAATATGGCAAAGTCCGCCGCGCCGCGCTGGGCGTCGCGATCCGCCAGTCAGAAACGCCCGATGGCCATCCTGCCATGTTGATCGAGCATGTTATCGAGGCTTCCGCCGCCGCCGAGGGCGGGCTGCGCGATGGCGATTTCATTGTGTCTCTGGCCGGCGTGCCCGTCGCCGACGTCTCCAGCTTCGCCGCCGCCATCGCTCAGGGCGACGGCCCCACCGATCTCCAGATCGTCCGCAACGGCCAATCGGCGACGGTGACGGTCAATCTCAAACCGCAATAATCTCCCCGCGTAGCGGTCGCCCTTTTAGCGGCGTCCCGAAGGCATGTACTCATGCCGCAAAGACATGCGTTCGGCAACACAATTACCAAAGGAAACCGCTATCCCCTCACCCCCGCCGTGCCAGCAGCATGAACGTGTGGGAAAAATACGGTCGCAGCAATCGCTTCCATGTTTTCAGAAGCGCCGGGTGCGGTTGCACCCAGTAGCCGTCGAACACGTTAAAACCCGTGCGTTTGAGCAATTGGCCCAGCGTCGTGGGGTCCTGCCAGCCCATGTGTTCCTCGTGGACAGCCGGGATGCCATAGCGCCAGATTTTCCATGCGCTGCCGGCGTAGAACGGATTGGGTGTGCTGATGATGAGCGTTCCGCCAGGATTGAGATGGCGGTGCATATTGCGTAGGAATTTGCCGGGGTTTTCCAGGTGTTCGATGATTTCGCCGGCCACGATCGTGTCGAATTGTTTGCCCAGATCCATCGTCTCCACATCCGCGACGATCACGTGATACCCCAGGCCGTTGAGCACCTCCACGCCGGCTGGATCGATATCCACCCCCAACACATCGCGGTTAATCTCGGCAATGCGTTTGTGGAGCAGATTCGCTTTGTATTCGATGCGCGCCGCCGCATCGTGCCGGGCCGCGCGCGAATCGACGCAACCCAGATCCATGACGGTTCGGCCACGAACATATTGCTCGATGATGGGGAAGCGATCGCGAATGGTTCGAGAGATCGGCTGCAATGGAATTCCGTTGAGTTGCGGATCGTAGGTGAACCGGGAAATTCAATCAAAGCATCTGCCACAGACACAGACGCTCATTTTCCTACTTGGCGTCTTGGCGCACTTGGCGCGATACTTGCGCGCCCGCACGGTCGAGGACAGCGCCAAGTTCGCCAAGACGCCAAGGAGGCCAAGAAGGAAAACTTTTTGATGGGCTATGAAGGAATTGGGAATCTCAAATGCCCGCGATCGCCGGCCGTAATCCCGCGCTCAACGAAAAATATTCCTGCACACTGCCGACCCACAGAATCACGTACCCCGCCATTGCCAAGACAAATCCCGGCTCGATACTGGTGACCGGGTTGAAACTACCCGAGAGGACATAGAGCACTAGCACCGATCCCACCCCCAGCGATGCGAACACTGCATTGCGCATCTGCTGCGTAGCATTATGAGCCGGCATCCAGAAGAACGGCAGGCATGCCGCGCAAAGACTTGCCGCCAATATGATCCAGCCCAGCCCGTGCTGCACATCCCCGCCCCGAAGTGTCGTTTGTAAGATGGTCCGCGCTGGCACCGGGATCCCATTGCCTCCAGGTGGAGCGAAATTGAAATTTGGTGGCGATCCGCCGGAGAACTGCTGAATATTCTGCTGCACTCTGTTCATGGCGTCGTTCACCGCCTGCACCACGTTCAGCGTAAACCACGGAAGAAAAAATCCAACCAACGTGATTCCCGCACCGGCCAGCATGACTTTCCGCGATCCCGAGATTGTGCCGGCGTAGCTGCCGGTCGCCTGACTTTGCGCAAGCGCGGTCAGCAGTTCCGCCCCGTCTTCTGCCGTGATCTTTCCCGCCTCCACCAGCGCCAGGATTCGTTGCCGCTCTTCAGATGAGGCTTGCTGCGGGGAGGTCGATTCACGCGGCGTCGAAGACGAAGAGGATTGTTGCATCATGGTATTCACCAGTGGATAGGCCAGAAGCACGCTCAGCCCGGCGATGAACACGCCGATGTAGTCATAATCCAGCGCCAGATAAGCGCCGGCGGCAATGCACACAACGGCGATGACATTCAGGGGCGACAGCCACGCCCGGATGCCCGCGATGCCGTGCGCGTTCTCGCCTGGTGTGGCCTTGCCCAGAACCGCGGCGCGATACAGTTTGATTAACAACGCGATCGCCAAATTCACCGTGACAAGGACGGCCAGAAGAAAAACCGGAGCGAAATCGCCTCTCATTCGCTGCCCGAAAAGGAAATGCAGCGACGTTTGTTGCTGATTCCAGCGATCGCCGCTTTGGTCGGAAAGCCACGCTGCGATAGCCATTACGGCGATGTTGATTGCCGCCGAAATCAGCATGGCGTGCAACAGTTTGATGCGCAACAGTGATCGGATACATATGCCAAGTGCCACGCTCGGCACGATTATTAGCAGCAGCCCCGCGAACGCGTTCAAGTCGAGTTGTCGGGTTGTTGATGTCATGGTTGTCACTTTCCCTTCAGCAGATTCGCCGCTTCTTTTGCCGTGATTTCGCCCTGTTCGAGCTTGGCGAGAATGTCGCCGCGGGTCAGGCGTTTGCTCGTCTGTCCATTCGATTTGCCCGCGACAAAATCGTTCACCAGATCCAGCCGCTTGCAGACCGTCGGATAAGAAATCCCCAGTTCCTTCTCCACCTCGCGGATGTTGCCCCGGCAGCGAAGGAAGATCAGCACAAATTCCCTCATCTCCTCGGGCAAACGCATCAGCGCCGCAAACGGCAGCTCCGTCTCGATCCGCGTGTCACACGCCGTGCACGACAGCCGGCTGATCACCAGCTCGCCATCGCAAATGGGGCACTGCGTCGCGATTGATTTCGACAAAGACCGACTCCGTTAACTATTCAATTTATATATTGAATAATTCAATGTGTCAATTGAATTATTCAACTATTGATGCTCCATGATCCGTGGCGCTCGATTATTTGGCACTTGGGCGGACCGCCATTATGATCGTCGAAGTCGAAAAAGGGGGTCGCATGTCATCGGTTGATTCCTCCGCAGAATCCTCTCACGCCGCAGGTGCAGTGCGGTACATTATCGTCGTCCACGGGATGGGCGAAAGCCGCTTCAACGAGACGGTGCTGGCCGTGGTCAACCGTTTTGCGGAGGCCCGCAGCGCAACAGTTTGGCCGCCGCCTGCGGAGATCGTGAGTTTGGGCATGGCCTGCGGGCAGACCGGCCTCGAGAACTCCGTCGTCAATCAGCCATGGCTTGAATTTGTCGGCATCCCGCGCGATCCGCTGCCTCTTTCAAACGAGCCGTTTTATGGCGGCGGGCAGACCAGTCCGCCCGGCCGGTTAAATCTGCGCTTCGTTGATATGCACTGGAAAGACTTGCTCGCGGGAGCCTGGCCGAGTGTAGGACAAGACCCCGACCTGTGGCTCGATGCGCTCGTCGGCCGCTTGCGCCGCAAAGATCAATGGGACCAGAAGGTTCCGCAATGGGCGCTGGAAACACTTGGGATTTTGCGCGAGACGATCCGGCTGATCCACGCATTTCTTCGCCTGAGGTTCAAGAGCTTCGATGAATTGGTTTTCGGCCAATACCTGGGTGATGTGCAACTTTATGGTGAGTACGCGATGGTTCGGGGACAGGCCGTGCGCCGCTTTCACCAGCGGCTTGCGGCCATCGAAGCTTGCCATAGGGCAAAGGGAGATCGATATTCATCTAAACCGGCCCACTACACCGTGATCTCCCACAGCCTGGGTACGGTCATGGCGATGGATGCGCTGTTGTACGCGCACGCCAAAGACAGCAAGCGAAGTGAGAAGGGGAGCGGCCAGGGAGTGCCGCTGGCGGGGTATTTCGACCCCGACATGGATGCTGAATCTCCGAACGTCGATTGGATCGAGCGCGTCGATGCGCTGGTTACCCTGGGTTCTCCGATTGACAAGTTCCTCACGATCTGGTGGCTCAATTACCTTCATTTAAATGACACCAGGCCGTGGTTGAATCCCGTGGCGCGAAAGATCAGGCATTTCAATTTTTGCGAGGAGCAGGATCCGGTCGGTCAGCATCTGTTTTTGCTGGAAACGGCAGAGGCGTACAAGCAGGTTTTCCACAAGGAGCAGGACGAGGTGTACACGCGCTATGTCTGGCCGGGCTTGGCGCACATTGCCTATTGGAAAGACCGGGCGCTATTCGAGTGGATTCTGCGGCGCGCCGTCGATCAGCAGCCCCCCTCACCCCCTGAGCCGCAATGGTATAACCCGAGATTGCATAACCAGATTCTTTTTATCACCTACATTTTCATACCGTTTATTGTCGTTGCAGTGAGTTTCTTCACTTTTACGCTCGCCTTCGGAGCCCAGACTCTCCATGCGGCGGTCGCCGCGACGCTAGTCTTTGCCGGAACGACGCTGGTCGGACGATACCTCATCGACCTGATGGTCATCTGGCGGCAGGTACTGAGGAACAAGCATGAAGAGGTCACTCAATCCAGCATTCCGCGGGATTTGCTGGACTGGTTGCGCGGCTTGCCCAAGTTGATCGGCATCTATCCCCAAGGCCAGGACGAAAAAACACAACGATTTCGTCGAGAAAATGAGTTCCGCAATACGCTCCGAATGTGGGAATACGGCTCGCTCACGGCCGGGGCGCTTTTCATCGCGCTCTACCTTCGGATCGACGCCGAATTCAGTCAACTCCACCTCACTCGTTTGGCGCTGATGGCAGCGGTGTTCACTGCTGCGCTATTCGTCTGGTGGCAGTTGTTCCGACACCAGGATGCCGCCTGGCGCAAGAGTCTCTCCAGCCCTGATCTGCCTCCCACGGGTGGAGGTGGTGGCGGTGGGGATGGCGGCTCTGGCTCCCCGCCGCCCGGGAGCGCTCCCGGCTCGGACGCGTCCTTCGGCGCCGGGATTGGGCAAGCCGTTGGCGAATCACCTCCGCCATCGCGGCCGCCCGCCGATTTCTCGCAAGCTTACAACGATCAGTGGTGGTTTAAGCCTGACGCCGTCGATGGTGTCAAGGCTGCGTTAGCGGTGATTGTGGGATGCGCGCTCTCAAAATGCGCTCCTCTCACCGATCGAATGTACGATGCCCTGAATTTCGTATTCCGCAAGAACCAAGCCGTCGGCACGCGCTACACGCTTGCGGCCATAGCGGCTGCATTTCTTTCCGCCGCCGTCGTCGGCTACGTCCGCTATCGAATGAACGAAATCGCCCAGTGGCTGATGCAGGATCGAGTTGCCAGCGTCAAGAAGAAAAACGTGCGAACCCTGAAGAAGATGACGTTTTCGGACTATGTTGGGATCAAGGCAACATCGCCAGATGAAGGCGACAGCACTAACGACGGGTCGTAAGTCCACTAGCGGACTGGTATGCTTCATCGACCAATGCGCAAATCCATTATCGTCGGTATCTTTCTCTGCACGCTGAATCTCCTCTCGTCCGCCAACGCAGCGGGGACCCGCAACGACGGGATTTATCCGCCGACTGATGCGGCCAAGCCGTTTATCGATTTCGACGGCAAAGGATTCATCGTCAATGGACAGCACATCTATCTGGCATCGGGATCGATGCACTATGCCCGCGTTCCACACGAGCTGTGGGCGGATCGATTGCTGCGATTGAAGCAGGCCGCTTTCAATGGCGTGCAAACCTACACGTTCTGGAACTATCACGAACCGGTCGAGGGCCAGTGGAATTTCTCGGGCGATGGGGATCTGGAAAGCTATCTCGATACCGCGCAGAAGATCGGCTTGTATGCCACCGTGCGGGTCGGCCCTTACGTCTGCGCCGAATGGGATTCGGGCGGTTATCCAGTCTGGCTCAAATTCCTGCCGGACCTGACCGCGGTGCGCACCAATAACCCCACGTGGATGGCGCTCAATGATCATTGGTACGACAAAATCATTCCCATTGTCGTCAAGCATCAGATCGATCGCGGAGGGAACGTCATCCTCGTGCAGTTGGAGAATGAGCATCCAAAAGGCTGGGGCGTCTTGCCGGATGATCCATATTTCGTCCACCTTCACGACACGGCGGTGAAGGATGGCATCGAGATTCCGCATTTCATGAGTGGCATGCACCATGGAGGCAATCCCAGTCCGGCCAATCTCGATCCCAGCAAACACACCACTCCCTGGTACACCACGGAGTTCTGGGCGGGATGGTTTGATGAATACCGCGCCATGCCCGCCAAGAAATTCAAGCAGATCGTGACAGCCAACTGGGCGATCATGGCCCACGGCGGCGCCGGTCAGAATTATTACATGGCCCATGGCGGAAGCAATTTCGCGAGCTGGAGCGACTACACCACGGCCGCCAGTTACGACTACGGCGCGGCCATCGGCCAGGCCGGCGATCTGCGCCCGCTCTACTACCAGATGAAACGCGCCAACCAACTCGCGCAGAGTTTTCCGGGGATCATCGGCAACAGCACCGATGCGCTGGGTTCGCATGGGGATTTTGCCACCGGTGAACATGTAGCGGTGGAGGGCGCGCGGCAAAGCGATGCGGGCACCATCGTTTTTCTGCAGAACCAGTCCGATGCGCAGGCCATCGCGACGTTCAGGAGCGGCGAAACACTCCACCTGAACGGCAACAGCCATTACCCGTTTCCGGAGGACACGGTTCTCACGAAAGATGTGAAAATCGTGGACTCAACCGTTCCTGTTCTGGGTGTGGCACACAATGATCATGTCGTTACCGTGATCGTCTACGGACAGCCCGGTGATTCGGGGCGGATGCACCTTGCCATGGCGGACGGCGCCAAGTTTGAAATGATGATCAAGATTCCCGCCGTCGGCGTAGAGGAATCCAACGTTGCCAGACCCGATTTCCAAACCCGTGTGCTGGCCGTGAGCGACGAGCTATCGTTGTACACCTGGATTTTGGGCCCGTCGAGCAAACAAGACGTGATCGTTGGCCCCGCCTACGTGCAGGAGGTGCGACATGCCGAGGATGGGAAAGTGTCGGTGGTGATCGAAAGACCTTATGGCCAACCTTCTTCCGGGCAAGTGGCCGTGTACGGGGCAAAGGATCAAAGCTGGCACCTGCGCGCGACGGCTGACACGGGCATCGAATCACAACCCGCGCCGGCGTTGGCGAGCTGGAAGATGATCTCCACAACTCAGGCCGCGCCGAATTACGATGACAGCAACTGGAAGCAATCCGCAGCGCCCCTGCAAATGGGAGCCGACGGCGACTACGGCGCATTTGCCTGGTATCGAACCGTCATCGATCTCCCTTCCCAAGGCAGTGGAACGCTCAAAATAAAAGGCGCGGACAATCTGGAAGTATTCGTCAATGGTGATCATGTCGAGGGCGGTGGAAAGAGCGCGAGCTGGATCGCCCGGTTTTCCGCCGGGAAAAATTCCATCGCGGTCTTCGCTTCGCACCGGGGACGCAAGGATGCTTACAACTACCTGGGCCGGCTGGACAATTACGATAGCAAGGGAATCCTCGGCCCGGTCAGCCTGGAGATCGGCGGACAAAATCTCACACTTACCGGCTGGAAACTCAAGGGCGGTCTTGGCGCTGATCCTCCAGCGCTGACCTCCTGGCACGCGCCGGCCCAGATGCATGGCATACCTGCGTTCTATCAGGCGACCTTCACCACCACGCCTCCGGCCGATCTGGGCGCACATCCCATTCTGCGTGTGAATTACAAGGGCCTGACGCGCGGCATGTACTGGGTCAACGGCCACAACCTGGGGCGGTATCCGGAAAAGATTCCGATCGATTCGCTTTACATCCCCGAGTGCTGGTTGAAGGACGGCGAAAATGTACTGACGGTTTTCGATGAAACCGGAGCCAGCCCCACGCAAGTGCAGATCGTGGTGGAACAACCCGCCAGCCGAGAGGTGATCCGCGCCGCCGAAGCGGTTAGTCCCACCACGCCGATCGTCGTGCCGACGGAAATCAAATGAAGGTGCGCGCGATACTCGAATATCCCCGCTTAGCGGTCGCCCCGCAGGGGCACTCTTCGCCCAACGGCAAGACGAACGACACCGAACCAACGTCTCTCAAACGGTCTCCTAGCTGAGGCAAAATCCATGACAACCGGTCCGGAAGATCGCGCCTATTGGGTCGCAACGCTCGACAAGATCGCCCGCCCGATCCTGTCGGCACTCTCGCAGGGAAAACTCCACGCAACCATGCCGGTCGAGACCAAGCCCGGTTCCACCGTCGATCGCAAATTCTGCACGCATCTGGAAGCTGTGGCACGCCTGCTGGCCGGCATGGCTCCGTGGCTGCAATTGCCGGCGGATGATTCCGCCGAAGGAAAACTGCGAGCAGAGTTGCTCGACATGGCGCTCGCCGGGATCGATAAGGGGACGGATCCTGGATCACCCGATTTCCTCAATTTTAATCACGGCGGCCAGGCCCTGGTGGATTCGGCGTTCTTTTCCCATGCCCTGGTTCGTGCCCCCGCCAATCTTTGGGGAGGCCTCAATACGCGCACTCAGAGCAATGTGATCGCGGCCCTCAAATCCAGCCGCGTGCTCAAGCCCGGTGAAAACAACTGGCTTCTTTTCAGTGCGATGGTCGAAGCCGGACTCTGCTCGATCGGGCAGGACTGGCTGATGGAGCCGGTCAAATATGCGATCGACAAACACATGCAGTGGTACAAAGGCGACGGTCTCTACGGCGATGGCCCGCATTTTCATTGGGATTACTACAATAGCTTCGTCATCCACCCGATGCTGATCGATGTTCTGGAAACGATCGGCAAAAAGACACATGATTTCGACGCGCTTCGCAAACCCGTGCTTGCGCGCAGCCAGCGGTACGCGCTGATTCAGGAGGCCCTGATCAGTCCCGAGGGCACAATCCCCGCGATCGGCCGATCATTAGCCTATCGCTTCGGCACGTTGCAACTGCTGGCACAAATCTCCCTGCGTCGTGATCTCCCCGGCGAACTCTCCCCCGGCCAAGTTCGCTGCGCCATGACGGCGGTTATCCGCCGGATGATCCAAGCCCCCGGCACATTCGATGCCAAGGGATTTTTGCAAATCGGCTTCTGCGACCACCAGCCCAACATCGCCGAGACCTACATCTCCACCGGCAGCCTGTATCTCTGCACCACGGGCCTATTGCCCCTGGGTCTGCCCGCAAGCGATGAATTCTGGACCTGCGATCCAGCGGACTACAGCGCGCAGCGCGTATGGTCCGGCAAGGATGTCTCGGCGGACCATGCGATGAATGATTCGGATGTAACGACCAAGCCGTAATCGGGTAGCTGCATCTCGCCTTCTTTATGCGCCATCGTTTGAGAAGAAACTGCATCCGAGTTGAGCCGGCGCTCAAAATCCTCGAGCTGGAGAAGTTGTGAATAAGGGTGAGCCGCGAGCGGGCCGGCTGAACTCGGACTGCCGCCTCACACCCCGATCGGATGCCACGTCGTCTTCACCTCTTGCGTGTCGAGAATGTAATACGGGCTTTGCGCAGCATCGGCGAGCCAGTCCCCTCGATCGTAGATCACGGCGCGTTTCACGTTCAGCGCGGATTTGGTACGAATGGTCAGGAGGTCCTTCGCATCGCCGCCGGACCAGATGACGGCATGAACGCCCATGTGACTGGCGAAATGCTCGGCGAGCTCGGCCGGGTTGCCGGTCAGGATGTTGATCACGCCACCCGGCAGATCGCTCGTGGCGAGGACTTCTGCGAGAGTCACAGCAGTCAAGGGATATTTGTTTGCGGCCAGCGCGATGACCGCATTCCCGCCGGTGATGGCGGGGATGATGGTTGAGATCAAACCCACCAGTGCCGATTCGGGCGGGGCGAACACGGCGACGATGCCGGTCGGTTCCAGCACGCTGAAATTGAAATGCGAGCTCGCGACCGGGTTCACGCTGCTGAAAATCTGCTGATATTTGTCGGCCCACCCGGCGTAGTAGACGAGGCGATCGACGGCGGTCGCAATTTCTATTTTCGCATCGCGATCGGTGTACCCTTGCTTCATCATCTCGTCGATGAACTGAGCCGAGCGGCCTTCGAGCATTTCGGCGATGCGATAGAGGATCTGGGCGCGGTTGTAAGCACTGCGATTGGCCCAGCCGGCCTGTGCATCGGTGGCGGCGACAACCGCTTCGCGGAAATCCTTGCGGGAGGAGAGACAGACGTTGGCCAGCGGCGCGCCGGTCTTGGGATTCTTTACCTGATAAAAGCGGCCCGATTCGGTGCGCGGGAATTTGCCGCCGATGTAGATTTTGTAGGTTTTAAGGACGGGGAGGCGCGATTCTTCAATAGGCATCTCGATGCGCGCAACCGAGCGCGGTTTGGACTTTGCTCCGTTGCTGCCATTCCTATTCATCGCGCCGTTTTTCATGATTTCACCGCAATTCACCACAGAGCACACAGAGACACAGAGAGCACAGAGAAAAACCAATTCGAAACCTCGCTCTTCCTTCTTTGTGTCCTCCGCGCTTGCATTTTGTTTTCCCAACGCGAAAGACGCGGTCTAAACGAGCGACACATACGCCGCCATTCCGTGTAACCCGCCTTCGCGGCCAACGCCGGATTCTTTGTAACCGCCGAAGGGGCTGCTTGGATCAAATTTATTGTAGGTGTTGGCCCAGATAACGCCGGCGCGGAGCTTGGTGGTGATCTTGAAAATCTTCGAGCCTTTGTCGGTCCACACGCCGCCGGATAAACCGTAGGGCGTGTTGTTGGCTTTTTCGATCGCTTCATCGGGGGTGCGGAACGTCTGCACCGCGACGACGGGGCCGAAGATTTCTTCCTGCGTCACCCGGTGAGATTGCGATGTGTTGAGAAACAGCGATGGCCGGCAGAAATAGCCCTCGTTCGGGAGCTGGGCGTCGGTCTGCCAAAGCTCCGCGCCTTCAGCCTCGCCGATCTTCAGATACTCGTTGATCTTCTCCAATTGCATCTTGGAATTGATCGCGCCGATGTCCGTGTTTTTATCCAGCGGCGCACCGACGACCAGCGTCTGCATTCGATCTTGTAGTTTTCGCAACACGGTCGGGTAAACGCTCTCTTGCACTAGCAGGCGCGAACCAGCGCAGCAGACGTGGCCCTGGTTGAAGAAGATGCCGTTGATGATTCCCTCGACGGCTTGGTCGATGGTCGCATCGTCGAAGATGATGTTGGCGGCTTTACCGCCGAGTTCAAGGGTGTATTTTGTTTTGGTGGGAGCGAGCGCCCGCTGGATGGCTTTTCCGACTTCCGTGCTGCCGGTGAAGGCGATTTTGTCTACGTCGGGGTGATTCACCAATGCCGCGCCAGCCGCTCCAGCGCCGGTGACGATGTTCACGACGCCGGGCGGAAGGCCGGCATCGGCGATCACTTCGGCAAGCCTCAGGGCGGTCAGCGGCGTCGTTTCGGCGGGTTTGAGGACGACGGTATTCCCACCGGCCAGTGCCGGGGCGATCTTCCAGGCGGCCATCAGCAACGGGAAATTCCATGGAATGATCTGCCCGGCGACGCCCAATGGTTTTGCGCGGCGGCCGGGAAACGCGTATTCGAGTTTATCAGCCCAGCCGGCGTAATAGAAAAAGTGCGCGGCGGCCAGTGGAATATCAACATCGCGCGACTCCCGGATCGGTTTCCCGCCGTCCATCGATTCGATGACGGCGAACTCGCGGGCGCGCTCCTGCAGGATTCGGGCAATGCGGTAGAGATACTTGCCTCGCTCCTTGCCGGGGAGTCTGGACCAGATTTTGTCGTAAGCGCGGCGAGCGGATTTCACGGCGGCATCGATATCTTCGGCGGAACCATCCGCGACTTCGGCGAGCTTTTTCTCGGTGGCGGGGTTGATGGTGTCGAAATATTTGCCCTTGATCGGAGGCGTGAACTTGCCGTTGATGAAATGATCGTAGCGCGGCTTGATGTTCGCATGGCCAGCGCTCTCGGGAGCGGGCGCATAAGTCCAGGCAGTTTGAAAATTCAGTTTGAGGGGTTTTGATGTTGTGGTGTTGGGCATGGAAGGAGGTGTGTTAACTCTAAATCAGATTAAACACGAAGGGACGAAGGGGCGAAAGACACGAAGGAAATCGATTGTTTCTATTTATGATGCGCATTAAATTTGGTTCGCCATCCCCCTGGTTTTAGCACATTAACTTCAAATTTCTTCTTCGTCTTCTTCGTTCCTTCGTTCCTTAGTGTCAAACCACCTTTCCTTGAGCCGCGCCCTATTAATCTTTTGAAAAATAGTCGAGTGATTGGTACACGCCGGTCTGTTCTTTCGCCAGTTGCATGAGGATGTCGTTGGCGAGTCGGCTCGCGCCGATGCGATAGAGATCGGGGGTCAGCCAATCTTCGCCAAGCGTTTCGCGCAACATCACTAAATACTGGATGGCGACCTTCGCGGTGGAGATTCCGCCTGCCGGTTTCATGCCGATCTTCTTGCCCGTTGCGTAATAGAAGTCGCGGATCGCCTCGAGCATGACGAGGGTGACGGGCGGGGTGGCGGCGGGCTGAACTTTGCCGGTGCTGGTCTTGATGAAATCGGCGCCCGCGTGCATGGCGATATCGGAGGCGCGCCGCACATTATCCAGAGTGCCCAGTTCGCCGGTTTCGAGAATGACCTTCAGATGCGCTGTGCCGCACGCCTCCTTGATGGCGGCGATTTCGTCAAAGACGTAGGCGTGATCTCCGGCGAGGAAATGGCCGCGACTGATCACCATGTCAATTTCATCGGCGCCTTCGGCCACGGCAAACCGCGTTTCCTCCAGCCGATTGCTCAATGGATACTGGCCGCTGGGGAAGCCGGTGGCGACGGAAGCGACCTTGATCCCCGAGCCGCCGAGTGCGTCTTTGGCGTGCCGGACGAGCATCGGATAAACACAGACAGCGGCCACGTGCGGAATTCCCGGCATGCTGTCATGCAGGTGCAAGGCCTTTGTGCAGAGTTGAGCGACCTTGCCGGGCGTGTCGGCCCCTTCCAGCGTGGTGAGGTCCACCATGGAAAGAGCAAGCTTCAGGACGTGAACTTTCGATTCTTTCTTGATGCTCCGCGTCTTGAGCCGATCGACGCGCTCCTCGACCCCGACCTGGTCCACCGTGGGCGAGCGCGGCATCTCAGCAAGAGCGGAAGAATCAGAATAAGCCTGCATGAGTCGGTCCCTACCAGATCAATTCTATCCAAGCCAGGCCGCGCGTGCACGATCGCCCTCGATTAAATCGATCAGAAGGCCAACTTCGCCCATATTGAGCAATTCGATTGAACGAAGTAAAAGGGTGAAATGATCTGGACCAAACCGCGGATCGTCGAGGAGTTGCGCCGGCTGCACAAGGACGGGGTGGACTTGTCCTATGGCGCAATGACCAAGCGCAAGCAGTCATTGGTTTCGGCGGCGGCGTATCACTTTGGGTCGTATCGGCAGGCCGTTCAAAGGGCCGAAATTCCGTACGATCAAGTGCTTCGGCGGCCGCGGTGGACAAAGCAGACGATCATCGCGCAGATCAAGAAGGCCCGGCGCGACGGGACGGCGCTGCATTGGTCGGCTGTCTCCAAGCGCCGCGACGAGCTGGGCAAGGCGGCGTTCGCCAGCTTGCAGCCGCGGCTGTTCGGGCAATGGCATCGGGCCTTGCACGCGGCCGGATTGGATGCGGATGAAATCAGTCAGTATCGCAATTGGGATCGCAGTACAGTCGTATTTGAATTGAAGTGTCGGGCAAGCGATCGGGAGGCGCTCAATAGCGGAGCGGTGCAGCGGGAAGACCCAGGGTTGCACGCGGCGGCCGTTCGCTACTTTGGCACCTATGACAAGGCGCTCAAAGCCGCCAAGCTCAATCCCGACACATTGCGGCTTCGAAAAAGCTGGAGCAAGCCCGCCGTTCTCGCGGCGATCAAATCAGCCGGAAAACGGGGAACCCATCTGTCTGATTCGGCGATGCGCGCGCAGTATCCAGCACTCTACGGAGCCGCCGTTCGCCTCTTCGGCACCTACACGATCGCCCGCAGCGCAGCAGGGGTGAAATTTGAAGCGGGAGTCAAGGCGAGGCTATCGGCCCGTCGAAGATGATTCGCGCGAATTCGAACTCCAAAATTCGAATGAAGCTCCAATAAGCATATTCGGATGACGAAACCGGCCTGAATCGCCGCGGCTTGATTCGTCCATCGCTTTGGTGCTGTGTTTCGGGATTTGGACGTTGGTCATTCGAATTTGACTCGAATTTCGAGCTTCGAATTTCACTCCTTGTATCCATTGGGGTTCTTCTCAAACCATTTCCACGCGCTGGCGATGATCGTCTGCGGGTCTTTGTACGTCGCCTCCCAGCCGAGCAGTTCCTTTGCGCGGGCCGGATTGGCGTAGAGCGCGATTGCGTCCCCGGAGCGGCGCGGGCCATATTCAACGGGTACTTTTTTGCCGGTGACCTTTTCCGCCGTCGAAATGATTTCCTTGACGGAGAATCCCCCGCCGGTGCCCAGATTGCAAAAGATTGTCCGCTGATCGCCGCTGAGCTTGGACATCGCCTGGATGTGCGCATCAGCCAGGTCATCCACGTGGATGTAATCCCGAATGTTGGTGCCATCCTTGGTTGGATAGTCGATACCGAAGACAGTCAGCTTGGGCCGCTGGCCCAGAATTGCCTGGAATATGACGGGGATGAGATGCGGCTCGGGCCGGTGGTCCTCGCCGAGCGTGCCGTCCATCGCGCACCCGCTGGCGTTAAAATAGCGCAGGGCGGCGAATCTGAATTTCGGATTCGATGCCGCGTAATCGGTCAGAATCTGCTCGACCATCAATTTGCTTCGGCCGTAGGGAGAAACGGGGGCTTTTTTTTCGTCTTCAGTGATGGGGATTTTGTCGGGATCGCCATAGACGGCGCAGGTGCTGGAGAAGACAAACCGCTCGACGCCGGCCGATTCCATCGCTTTCAACACGCTGACGGTGGTCGCGACATTGTTGTGATAATACATCAGCGGCTGATGCACCGATTCGCCGACGTACGCATAGGCGGCGAAGTGCATCACGGTGTCGATCTTGTGATCGCGCAGTGCCGCCGTGAGCGCGGTTTTGTCATTTAAGTCCGCGGCAATCGATGGGACGCTGAGAATCTGAACAACGCTGCGATGTCCGCGCGAAAAATTGTCGTAAATCACCGGCGAATGGCCCGCTTCCTTCAGGCGCTTCACCGTGTGCGATCCGATATACCCGCCACCGCCGGCGACAAGAACATTCATGACTGCACTCCTGATCTCCCGCAGTATAGTTGAAATCCCGGGCTATTTCGTTCGCGCGTCGCCGGTTTGATCCAGCGCGTTGCGAATGTGTTTTGCGATGGCATCGGCCGATCCTTCGCCATGGAAGCGGACGATTTTCAACCTTGGCTTTTCATCGTTCAGCATAGGCGAAATCGCGTCGATCTTGATGAGCCAGCCTTCATGCAGCGCATCCATCACATCGTCCGTTTCGTAATCACAAAGGACGAATTCGCCGATCACCCGTGTCTTGCCACACGGACAGGTGTAGAAATAAAAGTGCGACGCAATCCCGGCGGCGGTCGGAACATCGGCGCCGTCGATCGTCAAGTGCAGATCCTTTCGGGGCACTTCAACGCGGTAGACACCGTCGGTGGTGGTTCCAGAAATGCCCAGGGCGGCGTCGATGGTGGAAGTGTCGACGGTCGGCTGGGTCGTCGGTGCGTCGGCATTTGCGAGATTGCAGAAACAAAAGACCAGAAGGAATGAAAAAATGCCGGCGTTCTGTCTAGAGGTTGTTTCAAAACCTCTCAGAGCCGGGCCGTATCGGCCCGATGTTGCCTTCACGCGACCTTCATATCGATTGAAGCGCCAGATCATTTGCTTCCTTCGGGTAAGAGCTGCCCCGTCGCGCGCAGCCGCCTGAAAGTGCGCCTGCGGAATTTGAAATACGGCTTGGATATAAACCGATGCAAGCGGATCGCCCAGCTCACCTTGTTAACCACAGCGCGTTCGGTATCGGTTAACTCATCGGGACGCAAACGCCGTTTGTGCTTGAGCATGTGGTAAATGTCTTCGCGCTGCATGCGGCGCAGGATTCGGCGATTGAGCCAGTTGTTGCCAAAATCGTGCAGATCATAGCTGATCTGAAAATCAATCAGGTGCGGCCGGCCATCTTCGCCGAGCAGGATATTCTGCGGCTTATTGGTATCGACGTAAGCGATTTGCCGGCGATGCAGCTCCGCCAGAAGCTGCAGTAGTTGATCGAAGAAACCATCGGGCACCGGCTGCCCGTCGCCAAGCGGCCGGCCCGGCACAAACTCGTGAACGAATCCGGTGGGACCAATTTGCGCGAGGACTGGTGGCACATTGGGAAGATCCGAAAGCGCGGAATAGAAGCGCATCTCGCGCCGGCAGAGCCATTTGCCCAGCCCCACGCAGGGAAAGCCGCAGTAATCGTTGACCCGGCCCACCTTCAGCACGACACGCGCGCCTTGGGAATCATTGTAAAATCCCGTGGCGGCGAAGAAATCATGTTTGACGGTCTTTTGATGGCGATAAACTTTTCCCCCGAAAGAAATCGTTGGCGGCAAGTCGCGCCGGCCCAGCGCTCGCATCGCATATGCCACGCGGGGAACGCCGGCGCTTCTCGTCGGGGAGCCTTCGGAACGGCGGGGGGACATGGCGGCGATTATACGGGTCACGCCCAATCAATCGATGGCCGGGCCGCTTGTTTTCATTCGGCGCTACGCGCCGGGCGCGCCGGCCGCCTAATATTGTGAGAGATGATCGCCTTTTGCTTGCTCTGTCTCTCGCTGCTGGTTTCCCCAACCACTGCGCCGACCACCGCCCCTGCGGGAGCGGTCAGCATTGATAAAAGCGACCCGATCGTCGATCGGGTGATGTTCAATCGCAACCATCTGCCGCCGGACATGCCTCAGCTCAAGCCGGGCGAAGCAGCGCTGACGCGGTCCAATTATCAATGCCGCGCTGGGGTGAGTTATGAAGTCCTCACCTCGACACAAGTCGGGGATCACTGGCACGTTGTAGCGCGAATTCGCCATGTCGATATCGGAACTCGCCTCACCGACACAATCTACCTGCCGATGCTGGCGCCCGTGCTGCTTCGCGCTCATGAGGAAGGGCATCGGGAGATGAACGAGCGGATCTATCAGGAGGGGGAGGCAGTCGCCCGTTCGGCCGCGGCGGAGGTTTTGTCCCACGACTGGGAAGCCGACGGGCCGGATCCCAGGGCAGCGGGAAAGGCCGCGACCGATTTGGCGGTGGCGCGCGCGTGCCAGATTTATTTGCAGGGGACCGCAGATCGAGCGTCGCTGGCCGGAGATATCTATGACCGCCTGACCGATCATGGCCGCAACCAACTGTACGTTGCCAACGCGATCCGTCTTTCATTCATCGAAGAACGCCACCCAACGACACGTCCGACGGAACTGCTCCATTCGACGACAAAGCAGTCGAAGTAATTCTAACCGGCAAGCGGCACCAGACATCGAAGATTCAACTCATCTCCGCCACCAGCGCCTTCGCAAAAGCCTCTGGATTTTCCAACGGAGCCATGTGCCCGGCATCCGGGATGATCGCGAGCCTCGATCGCGGGACAGCAGCCTGCATCGCCCGGGCGATCTCCGGCGATGCGATCGCATCCTCGGCGCCCACCACGATCAGCGTCGGCATCGCCAGCGTTGTCAGAAGCGCGGTGTAATCCGCTCGATCGCGCATCGCCGCCAAAGCGTGCTGGATCGTCAGCGGCGGACACGCTTCCATGATCGTCCGGAGTTTTGCGGCCGCTGCCGACTTCGCCGATCTGGCCGCGATCATCTTGGGAAACATTTGATCCGCGATCGCTTTGCTTCCGCTCCGGCGAACCAGATCGATCATTTGCTGGCGCCCTTGTTTTGCTTCGGGAGTGTCGGCGGCGGCTTTCGTATCGATCAACACAAGGGCGCGCAAATCAGCTGGATATTGTTTTGCAAAGGCGAGCGCGACATATCCCCCCATCGACAATCCCCCCAGGATGCACGGTGCGACGCGAATAGCCGTTAAGAATTGATGCACATCATCAGCAAGCGATTCGATCGTAAATGGTCGATCGCACGTTGATGCTCCAAAGCCACGTAGGTCCGGAGCGATCACGCGAAATTTGTATTCGAGCAGATCGCCCGCTTCGTCCCAAATGCTGCTATCGAGCGGAAATCCGTGCAGCAAAACCAGTGTCGGACCCGCGCCGCGGTCGGTATAGGCAATTTCTACATCAATTAGCTTGCAAATCGGCATGGGTGATCCTTCCTCCCATCCGCAGTAGTGTAGCCGGTATTGGTTCGCGTTGAAGCGGGAGCGCCAGTGCCTACAATCCCGTCCCACTGAGAATGGGCTTGGAGAGCGATAGCGGATAAGCCCCGGCGAAAGACAGATGCCATTTGATACCGATCATTTACGACTCACCGATTTCATGGACCTGCCGACGCTGCAGGAAATCCAGGACAGCTTTGCCGCGGTCGCCAACGTGCGGGCGACGATCACCGATGCCGACGGCAACGTGCTCACCCAGCCCCAGCCCACCAGTGAATTCCTGCGCCGCCAGCGCGTGATCGCGCAAACGGAGGAGACAGTGGACGGCGCGGCCGATGGGCAGGCGGATGGCCCGCAGCGCGCGGGGCGGGAGTATGTCGCACCGATTGTTGTCAACAACCAGCGGCTGGGAACATTGCGGATGAGTCCCAACGGCATGCCCGCCGGCGTGGATGAATCGCGGCTGAACGCGCTGAGCGAGAAGTTTGGGCTCGACGCCAAGCAGATGCGCTCATTGGTCAATTCGCTCATGCGCTCGCGCACCGCGCGGCCGGCGGCGATC
>Ga0302326_10007790_pt1 | contig 23742 bp, 18 predicted proteins | sample Palsa_T0_3_FD_202264 | JGI IMG/M metagenome (GOLD analysis project Ga0302326, IMG submission 202264) | Peat permafrost microbial communities from Stordalen Mire near Abisko, Sweden - Palsa_T0_3 | ecosystem: Environmental > Terrestrial > Soil > Palsa > Peat permafrost | place: Sweden: Abisko... | reverse complement strand
TCGCAATGCCGTGATGCCGACCGGGTCTTCGTCCGTCAGTGCGGGCTTGGGCGTGAAGAGATGGGCGTGGGTCTTGAGCGTGAAGAGCAGGCCCAGGGCGTAGATTGCCAGGAGGATCACGCTCGTGCCAATGGAGAGGCGCAGCTCGTTGCTCAGCAGGCTCACATCCCGCCCGCTGAAAGCGAAATGGAAGATGGCCGGGAAGAGCATCGCACAGACGGCCACCGCCAGCAGGCCGGAGTTGGTCTGGGCCGCGGTGCGTGAGAACCGCTGGCTTTCGCGGTTCCATCCGCCGACGAGCATGGCTCCGCCGGAGACCAGCAGCAGGTTGCCGAGGATCGATCCGGTGAGCGTGGCTTTGACGATTTCGGTCATTCCCTTGCTGAGTCCGACGATGCCGATGATCAATTCGCAGGCATTGCCGAACGTGGCATTGAGCAATCCTCCCCAGGTCGGCCCGGCACGATCGGAGAGTTGCGCCGTGGCCACACCCATCAGTCGGGCCAGCGGGATGAGTCCGATGGCCGAGAGAAGAAACGTGCCAGTCGGCTCCCACCCGCGGCCGGCGGCGGCGAAATGAATCATGAGGGCGATGGGAATACAGGCATACGTGGCCCGCCAGAGCAGTTGCATCGCCCGCGATTGTGAATGCGGCGGCGCGGTGCGTCAAACGTTGAGGATGCCTGACCACTGACGCAGTCCTCGCCCAAACTTGCGGACGCGCCGGGGGGTTCTTACGATCCATTTGCACAAAGTCCTCGCCTGGCAGGAGAAACGATATGCGGTGTGCAAGGGTGTTGGCGGCATTGGTGTTGGTCGGTGCGCTCAATTCCCTGCTCTTTGCGCGGCTGGGGACCGTGGTCACCAAGGATGGCGCATCCTTCGACGGAGATGTCACCGAAGACATGGCGGCCAAGACGGTGACGGTGACCTCGCACGGCATTCAAACCGAACTCAAGCTGGTCAACGTTCAGTCGGTCACCTACCTCGATGAGATCGTGTCCGATGTGAACACCCGACTGGCGGCGTTGGACCCGCAGGACGTGACGGGTCGGCTGGCGCTGGCGCAATATGCGCTGGATCATCATGCCACCGCCGCCGCCCGGGATGTGTTGCTCAGCGCGCAAAAGATTGCTCCCGACAATCCGGAGGTGCGCGCGAAGCTGGAGGGGGTGAACACCCAGCTGCGCGCCGAAGCGCCCGCGGCCCCCGCCGCGCAGTCGGCTACCGAGCCGGTGCTGGTCGAGCCGGCGCCCGCAACCGCCCCGGCTGCGTCGTCGCTGCCGCAGCGCACCGTGGATCTCGACGAGATCAATTACATCCGCGAGTCCGAGTTGCAGGATAACGACACGGTGCGCGTGCGGATCGATGGCGATCTGCGGCGGCGCTTCACCGACTACATCAATATGCCGCTGGGCGACTTCACCGCGCTTTCGCCGATTCAGCAGGCGTTCATGATTCTGGACAAGGGCAAGCCTCAGATGCGCAAAGAGGTGAAGATTCTCAGCGACCCCGCGGCGATTGCCCGTTTTCGCCGGGACGTGCAGCACGTTCTGGTGATCGGTTGCGCCACCAGCAAATGTCACGGCGGGACCGCCGGGGGGCAGTTTCGTCTTTTCCCACAGGACACGGTGGCGGCCGGCTACAGTAATTTCCTGATCCTGCAGCAATACTCGGCGCAGCTGCAGGGCCGGCGCGTGCCACTGATTGACCGCCAGCAGCCGGAGCAATCGTTGCTGCTCTCCTACATGTTGCCCCCGGGGATCAGCGACATGCCCCATCCCGACGCCAAGGGGTATCACGGCGCGGTGCGCAATCGAACGGATGTGCGCTACACCACGACGCTGGCCTGGATTCGTGACGGGCTCAAGCCGGTGGCGCCGGACTATTCCGGGATCGATCTTTCGCAGCCGCCGGCCACGCAGCCCAGCAATGCGGGGACTCCGTGAGTCCCGGCGGGTTGCTGAACTTGGTGCTGGGTTTGACCGTCACCGCGGCATTGATCCAGTATGTGGTGACCCGCCGCCGCCGCCGGGTGCTGCGGAAGTTGGCGTCCGCGTGGCGCATGAATTTCAACCCCGGCGATCAGCTCCGCCTCGCCGCCCGGGTGGCCCACCATCTCCCCATTCCCGGGGCCGCCAGCGTCACCGTCGGCGATGTGATCTACGGGATCGACGGCGACTTTTACCGATACGTTTTCACCGCCGGATATACGCTGGGAATCTTGCGGGCCAAGCGGCGGGTGGTGCGTGTGGCGGCGTTCGCCGAGCCGCGCGATCGCCACCGCCCTCAGCCGCCCGATCCGGTCGTGCTGGCCCCGGCGGATCTCCCGATCGTCCAGCAATACCAATCCTTCGCCCCAACCCGCACGTCGCCGGCCTGACTCGTTTGGAAGGATGTCACGGCCGCGTTTTTTCCCATGATCCGCAGATCAGCAGTGTATAATGCGACTGCATTAGGATCGGGAAGAGGTCGCAATGGCGAGCTGTCGAATTCTGTTGGTTGAGGATCACGTCGAGACGGCGGCGGTGCTCTCGCGCTTGCTCAAAATCAGCGGGCACGATGTCAGTGCCGCTGAGACGGCGCGCGGCGCGCTCGATCTGGCCGGGCAAAGAGCGTTTGATCTGCTGCTGATCGACCTGGGTTTGCCCGACTTGGACGGCAGGGCACTGCTCCCGAGGCTGCGCGAGGTCTCGGTGGCCCCGGCCATCGCCCTCACGGGTTATGACATCGAGGCCGACGGGGATAGTTGCACGGCCGCAGGGTTCGTCGGCCGGCTGGTGAAGCCCATTTCCTTCGAGTCGCTGCTGGCCAGCGTGAACGATCTGTGGCCGCCCCAGCTTCCGCCCGATCTGCCGGAAGCTCGCCCCGCAGCTTGTCCCTGAACGGGTTTCGTACATTTCGCAAAACGGCTTCCGAAGAGCGCGGTGAATGACATTTTTGCCTCGGCGGCTTGGGCCGGTATACTGGTCGGCCTTGCCGGGTCGGCGGACCCGGCGAGCTGCGCGCAGGCGGACAGTGATGTCGTCGCAGACAGCGCAGAGTTCTGTTCCGATCCAGGCGTCTGTTCGCTGTGCTGCCCGCGCGGTTCTTCGCCCGCGGAGCAGCGATCTGCGAGGCGCGGCCGGTCGAGACCGAAACGACGAGGGCATCTCCGATGCGTCGGCCCCAAACGGTCAGTGAGGGCAAGGCGATCGAAAGCGACGCGGCCGCGCACGCCGAAGGTCCGGTGCGCCCTGCGTCGGTCGTAGCCGAAGTGCGGTCGGTTTCCGAGGAGTCGCCCGCGGGTTTTGCGTTTCCGGGTGAATTGAAGAAAATCCGACCGCCGGGCGACCGGCAGCCTTTCATGTGGTATTTCGCCTACGGTTCGAATCTCAACCCCCAGGCGGTGACGGAGTGGTGCCGCCATTTCGGGCACCGTCCCCCGTCGATGAAAACCGGCAAGGCCGCCGTCCTCGACAACTACCGGCTCTGCTTCCCCATCTTCAGCGAATATTGGGGCGGCGGAATCGCCGACATCGTGTACGATCCTGGCAAGTACGTCTCCGGCGCGGTCTTTGAAGTCACCGACGCGGACATGGCCGTGCTCGATCAGAAGGTGCAGCGCAAGGTCGATTCAGCCGGCAAAGAGCAGGGCGTCTATCGGCGAATCGAGGTGAAGGTCACGCCCCTGGGCCGAGGTGAGCCGGTCACCGCCATCACCTACCAGGGCCTCAATGCCGACCGATACAGCATTCCGCCCACGCAACATTACATGGACTCGGTCATCCAGGGTGCGTACAGCTTCGGATTGTCGATGATGTGGATCGCGTATCTGCAAAGTTTCAGCACCCAGGTCGGTCGCAAGCCCCGCCCCCCCGGTGCGGGCGATGCGGCGCCGAGATTGTGAAGAAAGAGGCGCCGGCCACGGCCGGCAAGCCGCGACGCGAAGGCGCGAAGATCCCAGGCGCGCCGCGACGAAGGAAATACCAAGTTTTGGTCGAGTCATCGACCCACGGCTTGCCGTTTCGCCGCGCGGCTCTACCCGGCACGCTGCGAATGTTCAGATGATTGCCGCCGAACCGAAGAACAGGAAAATGGCCGCGAAAAAACGCAAGAGTCACAAAACAAGAAAATTCCCCGGCGCGCTCGTTCATCGCTCCTGCTGATCCTTTTGCGCCTTTTGCGTTTTTTCGCGGCAATCTCTCCCCCTAGAATGCGGCGAACGTAATGTCCAAAATGAACGACATCCTCGAGCGCGGCCGACAGACGCTCATCGCCAACTACGCCCGCCAGCCGATCGTCATGGACCGCGGCGAAGGTGCGTTCGTCTGGGACGTCGCCGGCAAACGCTATCTCGACCTCTTCGCCGGTTTCGGCGGCGGAATTCTCGGCCATGCTCACCCCGCCCTCGTCGCCGCCGTCACCGCCCAGGCCCAACACCTCTGGCACGTCGGCAACACATTTCACACGCTGCCTCAGATCGAGCTGGCCGAGCGATTGAACCGCCACGCATTCCCCGGCAGGGCATTCTTCTGCCACAGCGGCGCCGAGGCCAACGAAGCCGCCTGCAAGCTCGCCCGCCTGCGCGGCGTCGCCGCGGATCCCTTCCGCTTCAAAATTATTTCTCTCCAGCACAGCTTCCACGGCAGAACGCTGGCCATGATCGCCGCGACCGGCAATCCCGCGGTTCGCGCCGGCTTTGGGCCCGAGGTCGCGGGCTTCGATCAAGTCGAGGCCGGTGACTTCGACGCCCTCTGCCACGCAATCACACCCGAGATTTGCGGCATCATCCTCGAACCCATCCAGGGCGAGGGGGGCATCAACCTCTACCCCGACGGCTACGTCCAGCGCGTCCGCGAGCTGTGCGACAGGCACAAAATCACACTGATCTTCGATGAAGTCTGGACCGGCTGCGGCCGAACCGGCCGATGGTTCGCCCACCAACATCAGCGCGACCAACACGGCAACGCCGTCGAGCCCGATATCATGACCCTCGGCAAAGCCATCGGCGGCGGACTGCCCGTCGGCGTCATGTACGCCAAGCCCGACATCGCCGCTTTGCTGGTCCCCGGGAAGCACGGCTGCACGCTCGGCGGCAACCCGATCTGCATGGCCGCCGCCACCGCCGTCTGCGACGTGATCGAATCCGAGGATCTCCCCGCTCACGCCGCCACGCTCGGCGAGCATGCCATGGCCCGCCTGCGCAACGAATCGTCCATCCGCAACAAAATCGCCGGCGTCCGCGGCCGTGGATTGTTCATCGGCGTCGAGCTCAAGGACCCGCCGACGCAAATCGTCGAGCGCGCCCTCGACCGCGGCCTGATCATCAACCTCACCGCCGGCAAAGTCATCCGCGTTGCTCCGCCGATAAATATCCCACAGGATCAACTGGACCGGGGATTGGATATCCTGGTGGAAGTGATCGCCGCGCAATGACCAGTGGCATGGGTTTCCAACCCATGTCTTGAATTTGAAGACACGGGTTAGTAACCCGTGCCACGCCTATGTGCAAATGGCAAACCATCCTCCTTGTTCCGCTGGTGCTCCTGGCCGGTTGTCCTGCCACGACCGCGCCGCCCCCTTCGCCGGCTTCCTCGATCATTCCACCCGGCGAGTTCGGTCCATCCTCGCCCGCAGCGCCGCAAACCGACGTCCCCGCTGCGCCGCACGCCGAATCCGGGCCGACTGTCGTCGCCCTGGATGTCTATCAATTGACCGTTCCCTATGGCGCGGTCAGCCGCAGCGACGAATTCTGGAAACGCGTCGAGGAAAACATCGACGTCGGCACCTACGACCTGCTCCTGAAAAACGGCGTCCGCGTCGGCATCGGCGACAACAAGGACTGGCCCTACTTCAAATCCCTCCTCGACAACTATCACTCCACCGCCATGACCGGCTCCTCCAGTCTCTCGGAAAAAGGCAACCTGGAGTTGCCCCTGAAAACCAAAATCGATTACGAGGATCTCTTCTGGTTCGACACCCAGGACATTCTCTATGGCCGAACGTTCGAGCACTGCGACAACCTGCTGACCATCACCTTCGAGCCGCATCCGCACAGCCTCGACCACGTCATCGTAAACGTCTGCCCGCTGATCCGCGGATTGCGCAAACGACTGGAATTCACGGTTCTCAACGGCGAGCGCGTAGTCGATTTCACCGACCCCGAGCAACTACTCGACCTGCACGTCGAGGCCGACGTTCCCCCCGGCCATTTCCTGATCCTCGGCCCCACCGCCGACGCCAGATGGCCCACCAGCCTCGGCCAGGCCTTCTTCGTCAAGCCCGGCACCGCCGAACGCCTCGAGACCACGCTGATCCTCTCCCCGCGCACGATGCATCTGACACAGTTGCCGTGAATATGGGAGCAATGGATGTTCGAGGATGCGGTTTGGCGTTTCGAGGCCGAGCTCGCGGCGGCGGCCGCGGCCAGATGGTCCCGGGCTCGTTCAGCATTCTCGTGGTTGGTAAGTAATACGGGTTCGACCCAAACCGCGGGCCGACTTCCACCCGGCGTTGCCGCTTCAGCGGCGATGACCGCGCGCGAATCAGATCTAAAAAACCCCGAACTTGCTCTACTTTTTCTGAACCAGTTGTGAAATCGCCCTGTAGATCGCGTACATCCCCGATAGGACTGACGCCCCGAAGAGTCCGAAGGAAATCATCGCAATGATGCTCCCTGTATTTTCCGACCAGATTCCTAGGGTTCGTAACAGAAACCCAACTAAAACGACAAGCAACGACAGTAGCATCAAGCCGCCCGCGACCCATGCCGCCGGCGAAGCCACATCGATTTCGAGCGGCTCCGGCAATCGCGATCTCGTCGGTGTACTGTATTCCAGGGGTAGCGGTCTCCTATCCTCTTCCATATTGAATCTCCGGATCGTCGCAGACTATCGCAACGAGGATGCAGCTACCGAATCGTAACAGGCGAATAATCCTGCTTCACGGCTTCGACTCCGCGGGCGAACGGATTCCTGCCGCGTCCCAAAGCCATTGCTGGTCGCGCCCGAGTTCCTCGGCAGCCTCGTGGGGAAGTCCCGCGTCGTGGCCGAGGCCGGGGAGGTCGATGATCCGCGCGGGCCCGCCGTAGGCGCGGACGACCAGCTGCTGATAGCGGGGCGGAACCAGGTGATCCGCGCCGGAGAGAATGAAGACGCACGGCGCGGTCGTGGCGCGAGCGTTGGCGATTGCATCCAGATCATCGGGGATTTGCATCGCCACCGGCCCGGCCACCAGCCACAGGTTCCACCAACCGTAGTTTCCCAGGATCAGCTGTTTGAGCGGCGGCGGATTGTGCAGAATCAATCCCGCCACCGGCCGACGGGCCGCCACGCTCAGGGACACCGCGCTGCCGAAACTGGCCCCTTGCAGAAAGATCGGCCGCGACCCCGCCACTTTCCGCAGGGCGTCATACGCGCCAACGGCTGTGGGCGAGACCAGTTTCAACTCGACCGGCCCGTCCGATCCGCCCGAGCCGGGATAATTCATCCCCCAGACTTCGATCGGCTTATCTTCCCACGCGTTGGCCACCGCCACGATCCATTGATCGACCCGCCCCCCTTTGCCGGTGAACATCAGCGAGAACGCCGCCGGCTCGCGGCCGACTGCACCGGGCGAACGAGCGACCCAGCATTCCACCGCCCGGCCGTCGATCTGGAGAATCTTCTGCTGCGCCGAGCCGTGGTCGATCGTGTCATGATTCGCGCCCAGAACCAGCAGGTTGGCCACGCACCCCGTCGGCACCATCAGCAGATAAACCAGCAGCAGCCCGCTGATGATGCAGCGCACTTGCGGGTTGCGCATTATCCATCCGCGGCGCTGATCCATGCCGACGATTGTGATTCATCTCGCGCGCAATCGCCAGTGTTACGTTCGCCGGTATTGCCGCCATTTTTAGCGGCGATCCCGAAGGGACGCGCTTCGGCGTTCGAATCGCGTCCCTCCGGGAGCGCCGCTAAAAGGGGACTTGCTCACCCGTAGTTCATCGCGCCTGCGGCAGCCCCTTGACGTGATTGATCAGCAGCCGCAGATCACAGTTGCAAAAAGCTCGCCGTCACTTTCCAGCACCAATGGCCGGCATTCGATCGGGATGCAAATGCCGCGGCCGAATTCGTTTATAGCAAGGGATTTCACACTGGCGATTCACAGTTCTCTTCCTCGCTCCGCATTCTGGACAGTGGTCGGGCGTAGCGCGCAAGTCCTATCCGCAAAAAGGACAAAGTCCATTTTCGGAGCGTTTTTCCATTTTATCGATCCGCAGGATTATTGAGGTTATCTTCGCGAATGCCGCAACAATGCCGAATATGAACGCACAGGGAATCAACAAAAGACTCGGATGCCGAGAATCGTAATTCATATAGAAGGTGACTACCAAGAACCCAATCACCAGCCCGCCCGCGATGGCGCCGGATGCAATACGGAAGCGCGCTGAGGGCGGGGCACCGCGGTCGCTACCGGTAGGTTTGCGGGAAAGACGCATAATAAGCCGCTCAACAGCCGCGCTCGGCAATGAGACCTTCCCAAGCGGGATAGACCTGCGCGGTCTCGGGGAGAATCTCAAAGATAGCGCGGGCTGCGACAATCTCGGCGGCAGCCCGCTGGGGCGTGTAGCCAAATCCGTTACCGCTGGCCGGCCGAGTGAGGACGACGTACATCTCGTACAGGCTCTGGGGCGCGATGGCAAAATGCTCCTGGTCGCGCAGAGTCAGCAGTTGCAGGGCGTCGAGGGCTGGCTGGCGATGCCGGTGGCCGATCTGGGCGAGGCGCAGGGGAATGTTGGTGTCAACGAGGATCATCGACCGTCCCCGAGTAGATGCTCTCGCGGCTGTCGTCGACTAAATATCCCAGGGGTTCGTGGCTGTCGGCCCAGGCGCGGAGGCTCTTGAGCCACGGATTGTCGGTCGTGTCTTCGTCAATCACGATGACACGCACCTTACGGCCGTGGAGATCGCGGCGGCGCACCAGATCGTCCCAATCGCCTTGGATAATCTCATCAGGCATTCAGCACCTCATCCTGAATCGTACAACTACAGATCATAGCCGAATTCCGCATGCGCGCCTTGCGCAGCCACCTTGGCATTCAGTGGCCCTCCCCGCTGATTTTCATCTTGACGTGATTGATCAGCAGCCGCAGATCGTACGCCGAAAGCCCGTGTTCCGCGGCGACGACTGCAAGCCGCTCCATCGCCTCCGGCGGCAATTCGCCGTCGACCAGTGACTCGGCGATCAGCTTCTCCAGGCCAATGCGATAGTCGGTCGGCGATCGGGGATACGGCGGCGTTCGCACGGGAGTCGGTGCGATTGTGGCGGCCGCGGAAGCGGCCAGCAGTTGCCGCGCCCGACTGTCGCGACGGCCGGAGGTCGCCGCCATGGGGGACGCGAATCGTTGTCCTTCCCACGCCCCGCACACGCGGCCGGAGGTGTAGGTGATCAAGCGACGTTCCGCTTCCATCGGCGGATAGGCCGACTGCACGCCGATCTTGCCGGGGCCGACCAGTTGCAGCCAGAGGATCGATCGATAGCCGACCATGCCCGCGATGTTGTCCATGCACATTCCCATGCGCACCGATGGGTCCTTGTAGAGAAAAGCGGTCGGCTTCACCAGGAGCCATTCGCCGGGTTGCAGCTCACGGACAAATGCATTGCCGCCGGCGTGCAGCAACAACAGCCCGTGCTGGTCGGCCGCGGTGAATTCATCGAGGAATTGCCCGATCGGATAATGCTGGTCAAGGCTACGGGCATCTCCCGTCTTGTAGTAGACGCCGCTTTGCATCCAGTCGTAGGCGACCTGCCGCATGGCGGCGAGGAAGACGTGCTCGCGGACGTGCACCGCCTGCCCGCGCTGCAGCGGAATCGCGATCATCTCGCCGGCAATGTCCTTGGAAAACGCGATGTGTCCCGGCCCCAACGCCTCGGTCATCACCAGCGGCATTCCCGAGAACATGCGCTTCAGCGCCCCCTTCATCGACAGCGTCCGCACCGTCACGCTCGTATCCCGCCACAGCATCGTGTGATGCGCAAAATAAACCCCGTCTCCCTCGGCCAGGTTGAAATCGGCTACCGGGACGATTTCCCCTTCGATCTGGCAAGTGGAGTCCCCCACGCGCAGACGGGCCATGTCTTTAATGGGCGGCAGCTCGACCCACCCCGAGTCATCCCGCCGCGGCTTGAAAGTGAGCGTCCCGCCGCAACCGGGGCAACTCGTTTGCGCAGCCGCCACCTCAGCCCCGCACCATGGGCATCGTTCCGATTGGGCAGACGTGGGTTGCTGCGTGGTCATGGTAGTCGCCGTCACGAAGACTTGTGGTGGTGATACATCGACTGAATGCCGACGCGGCCGGGGCCGGTCATGCGGGCCAGGGCCACGCCGGCGCCGCCGAGCAGGCCGGTGGTCAGCTTCTGCATCTCGATGTCCATCTTCACCGACGCATCCTTGTAAAGGAATCCGCCCGGCTCCAGCAGGATGCTCTCGCCGGCCTTGAGCGTGCGCTGAAAGACGTTGCCGTAGCCGTGCAGAATCAGCAAACCGCTCTGCCCGGCGGTGACGAAACGGTCCATGAACATCCCCTCGCCGCCGAAGAAGATGTTGGCCAATCCCTTGATGCGGACAAACGAGTATTGGATCGACCGCGAGGCGAGCAGAAACGCGTGCTCGCGGACGTCCATCTCCATGCCCGGATGCAGCGGCAAAACGATCAGCTCGCCGGTGGCGTCCCGCGAAAATGCGATATGCCCCGCCCCCGAGGCCGCCGTGACGACAAACGGCATTCCCGCCAGCACGCGTTTGATGGTGCCGGTTAACGGCAGCGTCGAAACGAGAATGCTCTCATCCCGCCAGAGCATCGTGTGATGCTCGAAGTAAATCGAGTCGCCGCCCGCCAGCGTCACATCCGCCACCGGCACGATCTGCCCCTCGACCTGGCAGATGCTCTGCCCGAAATGAATTTCCGTCAGATCACGAATCCGCGGCGCCGCCGTCCACCCCGAATCGCTGACCATGTCGCGCACATCCAGCGGCGCCCCGCAACTCCGGCACGAAGTAGCCGCCGCCTCGTTCTGGCTCTGGCACCACTTGCAAACAATCCGTTCACGAGATTCCATTGCTTCCCGCTTTCAGCGCCCACTGTAACCCATCCACCGCCGGCGAAGCGAGAATATCGCGGCAATGTCGATGAATCAGCCAGAGCGATTGCATGTTCGTCGTCTCACTGTTTAGCCGCGACTCGGAGGCATGTACTCATGCCGGAGAGGAGCGCGGGCACCAGAGGAATCGTCAGTTTCCGCGGTAGACGACGCGCTCCTCTGCGGGAGTACCCTTCGAGTCGCGGCTAAACGGCGATGGCAGCGAGCCAGCGATTGTCCGCGGGAAGCTGCCCCCATCGCGGCTTCGTAGCCGGCCTTCCTACAATGGGAGCATGGAACCGCTGCACTTTTTCGCGCTTGCCATTTTGCTGTTGGTGACCGCGGGTTGCGCGAGTGAGTCGCCGGTGGGCTCGGCTTCGAGCAGCCCACCCTCGGCCTCATCGGCCGGCCCGCAAGTCGGTGCCACCGCTCAACCAGACGAGAAATCCCGCCCATTCCTGTTCAACGAGGCGAGCCTTCCCGAGGGGTATCCCCCGCCGGGGCCGGTGGGGCAGATCATCGTCAGGCAATACCCCGCGGCACGAATCGCGGTCAATCGCGGCGGGGATCAGGACGATCTGTTCATGCCGCTGTTCGACCATATCAAAAAGCACGACATCGCCATGAGCGCACCGGTGGAAATCACCTGGTCGGACCCGCAGACCCAGCCCTCTGAGACAAAACCGCAGTCAATGGCGTTTGTCTACCGAGAACCCGACATCGGCACCCCCGGCGTGGATGGAAAAATCGACGTGATCGACGTGCCGGCGCAGACGTATCTCTCGATCGGCGTGCGCGGCAGCTACAACCGCGCGCATCTGATCGATGGGGTCACGCAACTGCGACACTGGCTCGCAGCCCACTCTGCGCAATATCAGGCGGATGGCCCGCCGCGATATCTGGCCTACAACAGCCCGTTCGTGCCGTGGTTCCTGCGGTTTGGGGAAGTGCAGATTCCGATCGCGCCGATCGGCGGTCAACCCTAGCAGCACTCGGCTAAGGGAGCGGACAAATGAATTGCAAACCGCGTTAGCCGGAGATGAACTGGTACACGCCGGATTGCACGTGGAAGATGGCGCAGCCGTCGGCCTGGCGGAGAAACGTCACGCCCGGGGCGCGGGTGACGGGGGTCCCGCTTTCCGTGATGGAATTGATGTCGGCCGCAGGAACAAAGACGGTGGCCGAGGAATTGACCGGGATCGTCACGTTCAACCAAATCTTGCGCTCTTTTTTCTCCCACCGGCTGATGATCGGGCCATAGAGGGATTCAGTTTTCGCCTCCGCAAAGGTGAGATTTCCCACCATTGCCGGTTTGATGAGGAAGGCTTGGTAGCCGAACTGATCCGGGTCTTCGCGAATGCCGCCGAGGCCCTTGATGAACCAGGCGGCGATGCCGGTGTAGCAGGTATGCATTCTGCTGGGTTTGGTGTCGTCCCAGTATTCGGGCCAGGCGGTTTCGCCGCGGCTGAGAAAGAATCCATAACCGGGTTCCGTGGTTTTGGATAAATGGTCGAAGAGAATGTCGTTGCGTTCGACGTCCTCGATCAGGAACTTCAGCAACACCGGCAAACCGGAACTCCCCATGTCCAAATACGGGCGCGTTTGGAGAATCTCCTTTTCGAAATTGGCGAAGACCTTGGGCTTGAGATCATCGGGAGTGATCCCGGCGAACATCGGAAAGGCCAGGTGAATCTGCCGGCTATCTATGTAGGTGTTCTCCGCCGGATTGAAAAAGTGCGCGTGGATTTTGGCCTTGAGAGCGCGCAACCGCTGGTCGTAGATTGCGGCGTCTTCTGTTTTGCCGAGCAGGTTCGCGATTTCAACGAAAGTGCGGAGATCCATTGCATAAACACAATTGTTGAAGAGAAGAGCCTCCGGTGTATCGCCGAACTCCTTTCCCTTGAGCGGGTCTGCATCCCCGTAGGGCTCCGCCCAATCGCCCAGAAAATTGCCGGCTCCGGCTTTGTTATAGGTTTTGTTGTAGGGCTGAAGAATTCCGTCGGAGACGTTCGAGGCCAGATAATCCAGCCAGTCCTTGTCGGTGGCATAGGAATCGGCGAGCACCCGTTTGTCGCCATAGTTTTTGTAGAATTCCCAGCCGATGTTGAGCGGGGCGCTGCTCCACATGGTGCCGCCATAATGCGTATTGATCTGTGGCGCGGTGTGATTGATCCAGCCGTTGGTCTGCTGCACGTCGCACCAGTCGCGGACGATGTTCGTGTAAAACGCACCGGCGTCGTAGTTGGGAATCCCGCAGCCCCAGGCGGTGGCGAATTGCTCTTCACCATAGCCGAGCCTTTCCCGATGCGGACAATCCGAAGTGTACCCTTCCACGGTGTTGACCCGGTAGGTCCAGAGATCGGTCTCGTAAATCTGGTTGAACAAGCCGCTGGAGCAGGAGAATTGACCGACCCGGTTCAGATCGGTGCCGACGATGTGACCGACGATATCCGCAAGCTCCGGCTTATTTTTCAAACCCGTGATCGTGAGATATCGCCCGGCGGTGTAGTTAAACCGGTTCTGGAAAGTCTCGGAAGGCCCACCCTTGCAGATGTAAATGCTCTTCTGCCCGAAGGCCTGGACGGTGGCGGGATTGTCCGACACCTGGATGGTGACGACATCCCCAGCGGCCTGGTTCTTCATCGTGATCGAAATCCAGCCGGAAAAGTTTTTGGCTAATACGACTGTGTACGGGCCACTACCGGAGACGCTCTGGGCGTCGATGGTCCCGAGCAGTCGGCTGGGCTCGATCATTTGCGCCGACAGGATCGGATTGATGGAGACTATCTTGGGCGAGACCCATTGCCTGTCGTCGAAGGCGGGTGCGTTCCAGTCGGGGTTGTATTGCCGGGCGTCGATTTGCTCGCCGCCGTGATCCTTGTAGCCGGCGCCGCCGATGTCTTCGTTGGAGCTGATCTGGCAGCGCCAGGATCGGTCGGAGGCGAGCGAAAATGCTTCGCCGCCGATGGCTTTTCCATCGAGTTGCACCCGCAGCGCGGAGGTGGTTTTGAAGTAGCTGTAGCGCGACCACCCCGGGCCGGTCCAGATGGCGATGCAGTTATCGCCGGGCCTCAGCAAGTTGGTGATGTCATAGGTGACATATAGCACGCGCTTATCGAGCCGGGTCAGCGAGGGAGCCAACACCCGGGTGTCCGCCTTTTGGCCGTTGATGTACAGCTCGTGATACCCGACGGAGGCGACGTAGATGAACGCCGAGGCGCTCTTGTCCCGAAGCGTGAATGTTTTGCGGAACCAGATCTGTTGCGTCACCCTGGCTGTCGGGTGCTTGATCCAGGGGCCGGTCCAATCGCTCGCGTTCAGCAGGCCCATCGAGAACCGCGCGGTGGAACTCCATGCCGACGGATGTTTGTCCTTGTCGAAAACTCTGACTTTCCAGTAGCAGTCTTCGCCGGACACCAGCTTCTTGCCGGCGAAGGGGACCAGCGCCGATTGCGAGGAAGTCACCTGGCCGCTGTCCCAAATGTCGGCCCGGCCATCCTGTAGTAGATCGGGATTGCCCGCGACCAGAACCTGGTACTCGGTTTGTTGTTGTCCCCGAGTGTGATCCGCGTCAGAGAGCTTCCAGGTAAATCGGGGCACTTGGACGTCGATTCCCAGGGGATCAGTCAAATATTCGCACTGCAATCCAGTCACCGTTATCGCGGCCCCGGCGGGGAGGCAAAATCCGAATGACGCCAAAACAAAAGCTGTCATCACGCACTTCATGCGCCGGGCGATGCCCCTGAAGGTTGAGAAGATGATGACGCCGGCCATATGAGGGTCCAGGAGGAGAATCCGCAACGAACCAGTTTATTGCTGAGTGGTCGGGGCGGCGAATTTATTTCGGTCGCAGGTGACGGTGCCGTCGGGGGCCAATTCAAGTTCGGCCAGTTGGATCACCGAGCGCCGCCCGCGCTGGGTGAAATAAAAAATCAGCGCCTGCTCATTTGCGTCGACGCTCTGAACGACGATCCCAGGATGGTGGCCAATCCCGCGATCCTGGGGGCGCGTGCCGTCGGCGGCGCCCAACACCGTGCTGACATACTGCCACTGATTGATGCCGTCCGGCGACTTATAGATGCGAAGTCCCTTTTTGCTGATGGCATCCACAATCAGCCACCACTGATTCTTCCATCGGAAGGTCATCGGCGCTTCCTGGGCTCCGTCCCGGGTGATTTGCACGCCGTCGGTCCAGTCGATCATGTCCGTGCTTTGGGATCGGAACGTGTTGGAGCCGGCGGCCTCATTTTTGTAGACCATGTACCAGGTTCCGTTGACCTGATAGACGGTCGGATCGATGACACGCTCGGAGGCGAGCTTGCAGACGGCGACGAACTTCCAGTTCAGGCCGTCGGCGCTGGTGAACTGATCGATGTGGCGCTTGCCGTTCCAGTTGGTGTAAACGCCGTCGACTTCGGTGACGAACATGTGAAGGACGCCGGCGTCATAGACAAAGCACGGCGCCCACCAGGTGACGCCGGGCTCGGGGCCGGCGCCGGTTTCCTTGAGGGGATCGGACAGGCCGTGATCGCCCTGGCAGGTTCCGATGTATTTCCAGTCGGTCCCATCCGCGGATGTGGCAATCCCAATCGCGGAGCCATGGACCCAATCCACGCCATTGCCGCCGGGCATCGAAGCGCGGCGTTGGGTGTAATACATAAACCAGAGCCGCTTGCCCGGGTTCCAGGTCACGAATGGGTCCGATGCCCCGTGAAAAATCGGGTCGTCAAACAGCGGGGCTGGTGCGTGGGCGATGTCGATCGGCACGGGATCGGCTGGGGACGTGGAAGGAGTCGCGGCGAAATTTTCGGTCAGAAGAAAAGAGACCGTCAAAAGAGCCAGACCGATTCTGCCGCGCATGATCCGCCTTTCAGAGGTTTCGCAGCCCATGGGCGCGAGCGATTCGGGGCAGCATAACGTGACGGCCTGATTTGTTGAGCGCGAGGGGAAGCCGTTGCCAGGGCAAGATCATTCGGATGATTGCGACAGGTGTAGGGTTCAGGGTTCGGGGTTCAGGGTTCAGGAGGGGAAGGGGGTGCCGCGTAATTTGCATTGATTGAACCCTGACATCCGGAACCCTGAACACTCCGCACGGACGTTCGGCAAATGATTCTGCCCTGCCATCGGGCCCGGTCGCTCGCATCGGGAGATTACCATTCCCGTGAGGCGACCCGACCGGCCAGGAAGCCGGCGCGCTTGGCGGCTCGCTTGAAAAGCACCTTGCCGCGACGCGGCAACGTCGGGCGCGGCCGCTGCGAATAGGCCGCCTCATACCGTTGCTCCGGCGGCAGCTTCGCGATCTCCTGGAGCATCTGCGGCAACCGGCTCTCGAAAGGGCGGCGGATGTACGGCGGCCAGTAATGGACCACAATGTCCGATGCTTTCACGATGCGAGTCCTGGCCTCGAGAATGATGGAAAAGGCGAGTTGCTCGGCCGTCCGATCGCTGGTCCGTTGGCAAAACGCATCGGACAGGTGCAGCACATCCTCCAGCAGCGGCGCATCGTCGGAGTGCAGCCCGACGACTCCGGCGTTCCATTGCGGCGAAGCCGGCGAAGCGGCGATCACCCCGCCCGCGCGGCCCTGGAAACGATGTTCCCGCACGAGCTCGGTGAATTCGGAATTCGGGGCCAGCGGGCCCACGCGCCCCTCGCAGATGTGCATCAGGCTCTGACCCGGCCGGATGCGGGCGAAAAGTTTACAGGGGTTTGCCAGAAAATAGGTGTCGGCATCGATGAGGATCGTCGGCCCGACGCTGTCGCGCAGCGCATCAGACAAAGCCAGGATTTTTCGCCGGTAAATAAACTGCGCCGGCCCCGCCCACTCGGTCAACTCCGCGGCGCTCAGCAACCGCACCGTAACCGGCAGCCCGTCAAACGTCCGAGGCCGATCGGTGTAAATGACCACCTCGTACCCGTTTTCCACCGGCAATCCCCAGCGAAAAGCCGAGTACAACGAGAAGATCAGCCCCTGCTCGTGAATGCCCGGGCCATACGAAAGATACATCAGCTTCGGCATCTGACTCCCGAGGCCTACTATAGCACCGATTTGCGACGATGCGCATCCCGAAGGTCGGTTGTCGGCGTGTCGCGCAGGGCAAGTTCACTTGGATGATTTCAGCGCGTCTAGGGTTCAGGGTTCAGGAGGCGAAGGCAGCGCCGCATGATTTGCATTTTCTAAACCCTGAGACCCTCAACCCTGAATCCTCCGCGCGGACATTCCGCGAACGATTTTGCCCTGCTAACCCCTCCGCTCGGCAGGGCGGCGAGCGACGGCGAGGCGATCGTTCAGCCATTTATTGAGATGCTCCGCTTGCTCCGGGGTGCAACGGATTTCCGCGTCGACAGGGTATACGCCCACCATGCTGCGACTTCTGAGCAGCATGTATAGTCGCTGAGTGTCTGGCTTCATCGGGCGGAGGGTGAACCTGACAATTTTCTCCCAGGGGACCGCCGATTGGAACGCCGCGTTTCGGTCCGCAGCCGCCCCATCAGGGATTTGCCGGAGGGCCCGGCGAGACCGGCGGCAGGGAAACCAAAGATACACAGCGAAACCCAAAAGAAGTGGGAAGAAAATCCAAAAGGACACCGGGCCGATTCCGCGCGAGGCATAGGCGAATGAAATTCCGATCACCACGAAGACGGGCAAGAGCCAGCCATGAGCTCTGAGGAGTTCTTGGATGAGAGTTGGTCCCAAGACCGAGTCGTATTGCACGCATCCACGATCACTGAGCCTTACCTGGGTCAAGCCCGGGTGGTCCACATCATGCCGTCTAAAGAGCCCGGCGACGGCTTGGGCTATCCATAGCGCCGCGCCAAAGAGCACAACCCAGCGCCATCCTCCAGTCATGATCACCTTCAACTGAAACGCGTACCACAAGGCCGGCAAAATCAGCACCCAGACCAGTCTTGATCCTTTTGCACTGGCCGCATCCTCGCGGCTGCCTCGGGCCCAGCCGTAAAGAATGATTTCCGATTGGTCGAGCGTCCGGCCGCATTCCGGGCAGGGGGTGCCTTCGGGCAATGCGGTGAGGTTGTAGGCGCAGTTCGGACAGACATCGGTCTGCAAGCATTCCGGAATTTTTTCACCGACTGAGGGCATGACGCAACTTGGGTAACAGACATCGGACGCTTCTGACCCCAATCCCTTTGCAGCAGATTGTAACAGGACCGGCCGACTCGCTCGCTCGGTCGGGCGACCGCCGCCGGCGTTTCCGCGATTCTGGGCAATCGGACGCCGCGGCCAGCGATGGTCGTGTCGCTCGCATGCGGTCTGGGTCGCGGGGGACACGATCTATCATCGGGTAGGGCAATCACTTACGGCTCGCAAGGAGAGCCCGTGCGGGTTTGGATTAACCTAAACCGCGCATCGGGCAAACCCGATATTCGATACAGCGGTTGTAGGTTTGACCGAGCTGGCCGGGGGTCGGCGGCGACTGGAGTCTGTGCATGCGCGCTTTGATGGTCGATGACGATGAGCTCTCGCTGGAGCTGCTGGAAGGCGTTCTGCGGGAGCTGGGTCACGAGGTCGAGCGGGCCAGCAACGGCAAGGAGGCTCTCGAGAAGCTCCGCAAGGAGCCGATTCACCTGGTCATCACCGACTGGGACATGCCGGAGATGAACGGGCTGGAGCTTTGCCGGGCAATTCGGGCCGAGGATTTTGACGGGTACGTTTTCATCATCATGTTGACCGGCCGCGACAGCGGCAAGCAGCGGATCGAAGGTTTACATGGCGGGGCGGACGCTTTTTTGTGTAAGCCGCTCAATCCCGACGAATTGCTGGTGAGCCTCAAGACCGCCGACCGCATCCTGGGATTGGAGACGCGCGACCTGGCGATGTTCGCATTGGCGAAACTGTCCGAGAGCCGCGATCCCGAGACCGGCGCCCACATCGAGCGGGTGCAGAGCTACGCCCGGTTGCTGGCGCAATATCTCTCGACGACCGAGCGCCACTACGGGCTGATCGACGTGGAGTTCGTGCGGCTGATCTATCAGACCAGCCCGCTGCACGACATCGGCAAGGTGGGAATTCCCGACAGCGTGCTGCTCAAGCCGGGCAAGCTCGACCCGCAGGAGCTGTCGATCATGCGCACGCACGCCAGCCTCGGGGCCCAGACGCTCGAGGCGTCGTTGCAGCGGTTTCCCAACGTGCAGTTCCTGCAGATGGCCCGCGACATCGCCCTGTATCATCACGAAAAATGGGACGGCACGGGATATCCGCACGGGCTGGCGGGCAAGGACATTCCCATCGCCGCCCGCATCGTGGCCCTGGCCGATGTATACGATGCGCTGACCAGCCGGCGGGTGTACCGCGATGCGATGACGCACTTGCAGGCCAAGCAGTTGATCCTGCGGGAGCGGGATGCGCATTTCGACCCCGACGTGGTCGACGCGTTTCTGGCGGTCGAGAAACAGTTCATCTCAGTGCGCGAGCGTTTTCGCGACGACGAGCAGGAGGAGCAGGCGGCCGAGAAGCGCCGCGCCGCGACCGAATGCGAGCCCGAACGCGCCCGCGCCAACGAGGGGGCGCTGGTGGTCGATGACGATCCGATCGTCCGCGAGATGCTGCAGCATTTCCTCAACAGCCACGGCATGGAGTGCATCTGCTGCGGCGACGGGCGCGAAGCCCTCGACATGCTCGCGGTGCACAATCCCCGGCTGATCATCTCCGACTGGGAAATGCCGGGTCTCGACGGCCTGGAGTTTTGCCGGCGGGTGCGCTCGCGCAATGGCGCCGAGCACGTTCACTTCATCATGCTCACCGTGCATACCGGCAAGGACGAGCTGGCCCGGGCGTTCGACGCCGGCGTCGACGACTTCCTGGCCAAGCCCTTCAACGATGCCGAGCTGATGGCCCGCCTGCGAACCGGGATGCGCGCCATTTCAATGTACGATGAACTCTCGCGGCAGCATCGCGGCTCGCGCCAGCTCAACGAGCAGTTGACCAACTTCAACAAGCGCCTGGAAAAACTGGCGATCACGGACGACTTGACCGGCCTCTACAACCGCCGACAGGCGATGCACCGGCTGGAGGAGCATTGGGCCCTGTGCGAGCGCTACCAGCGCCCGGTGGCGATCGTGAGCATCGACATCGATCATTTCAAGCAGATCAATGACGTCTACGGACACGCCGGTGGCGACGCCGTGCTGCGTGGGCTGGCGGACATTCTGCGGCTCTGCGTGCGCAGCACCGACACAGTCTGCCGGGTCGGAGGCGAGGAATTTCTCATCGTGCTGCCCTACCAGACGCAGCAGGAAGCCGAGATCTGCGCCCAGCGTTGCCGGCAGGCGGTCGCGCAACACGGCTTTGAGTTCGGCGATCTGCGCATCCGGGCCACGATCATCGCCGGCGTGGCCAGCCGGCGACGAGACATGGGCCAGTGCGCCGATCTGCTGATGGAAGCCGACGAGGCGCTCTACGCCGCCAAACGCGCCGGCCGCAACGCGGTCTGCTGCGCCAGGGCCGATCTGTCGCTGGAGCGCGACCCGGCCCCGGCGACGTAAAGCGCCTCTTCCAAATGAAAATGGGTGTGCCTTTCATCCGGCAAACGCGGCCGCGACGGCGCTTTGTTGCAACGGATGGGCCGCAGATGAATACACTCCTTATAAGACAGTCCCTTGCGGAGGACGATTGGCGCATCGTACGGCGTTGGCAGTCATTCTCATCGGCTCATTGCTGAGCACGGCCCGCGCGCAGGCGATCGGGGCGCGGCGCGTCCAGCCGAACCTCCAGACCAATATCCAAAGGCCGATCCGCTATCTGCCGGTGGATGGCGATTTTGTCATCGAGAACGGCGCGGAGTTTTTTAACCGCCCGCTATATGGCGGCAACACGTCCTTTCGCGTCGATGCGGGAGACAAGCCGGAGTTTTCACTTTACCTCCCGGGCCGGGGCGGAAATCTGCGACTTGGGATCAAGGGGAACGGCAGCGCGAAATGGCTGATCGCGGCGCAGTCCGTGACGGCCAGATATCGCCCGGGCGGGATGGTGTATGAAATCCGCGATCCCCTGCTGGGAAGTCTTGGCAGTGTGCAGATCGACGCCTATGCGCTGGACGCCACCAAGGGACTGATCGTCCGGATCGAGGGCGTTGAAACGCCGTCGGATCTGGAATTGGTCTGGGCATTTGGCGGCACAACCGGAAAGCGGGGGGCGCGCGATGGGGACATCGGGACAGAGAAGGTGCCGATCAGCGAATATTTTCAGCTCAGTCCTGAATTCTGTCGCGGCAACACGTTCGATCCGGCCGCGGGCTCATTCACGATGCACAGCGCCGCCGCGACAATCTTTGGGCGCGCGACAGGCGAGGGCAAACCGCAGATCGCCGATTCGCGGCAGTGGGCCGATCCACAAAAACTGTTGAATTCCGCCGGGAAAGGCCCTGTGGAGTTGCCTGTGGTGGTGGGGCAGACCCGCCTGGCGCCGGGCCAGGCGACGTTCGTTTCGCTGCAATTGCTGAGTGCGGCGGCGGCGGGGGATTTGCCGACCTACCGCGAGGTGACGGCCAACCAGCCGGCTGATGCCGCACCGGTATCCAAAAACCTGCCCCCCTTCGCCGCGGCGGATTTGCCGGCGGTCTTTGCCGACGCCGAAGCGCAAAAGAAGGCCCTGCGCCAGCGTGTGATGGTCGATACGCCGGACCCTTATCTGAACGCGGCCGTGGGGGCGCTCAACGTTGCCGCCGACGCCGTCTGGGATCAGCCGCAGCAGGTGATCATGCATGGCGCCATCGCATGGCGCACCCGGCTGCTGGGATGGCGCGGACCCTATCTTCTGGACGACCTGGGGTGGCACGACCGGGCGGCGGAAAACTTCCGCTATTGGGCCAAACGACAGAACGTCGATCCGATTCCGGCAATGCTTCCTCCGGCCGATGAAGCTTCAAACCTCTCGCGCAGCGAAGCGGCATTGCACACCAACGGGGACATCTCCAATTCGCATTACGACATGAACCTCGTTCACATCGATGCCGTCTTCCGACACATATTGTGGACCGGCGACATGGATTTTGCGCGGGCCGAGTGGCCGGTCATCGAGCGGCATCTGGCGTGGGAGCAGCGATCGTTTCGCCGCACCTTTGGCCCCGACAAGCTTCCGCTTTACGAAGCCTACGCGGCGATCTGGGCCAGCGACGACCTCGAGTATGACGGAGGCGGCGCGGCGCATTCGACGGCATACAACTATTATCACAACATGATGGCGGCCAGGGTGGCGCGCCTGATCGGCAAGGATCCCGCCCCTTACGAAAAAGAAGCCGGCCTGATCGCCAAAGCCATGCGGGAATATCTTTGGCTACCGGACACCGGATCATTCGCAGAGTTCCGCGATTATCTGGGGATGCAATTGCCGCATCCCGCGGCCGGCCTCTGGACGTTCTACCACACCGTCGATTCGGAGGTGCCGACGTCGCTCGAAGCCTGGCAGATGACGCGCGAGCTCGACACGCAAATGCCGCATATTCCGGTGCGCGGGCCGGGGGTGCCATCGGAGAGTGCGCCCTACGTGCTGCCCGAAACGGACTGGATGCCATATCTCTGGTCGGTGAATAACGTCTGTATGAACGAAGACGCGCACACAGCGCTGGGGTATTGGCAGGCCGGACGCGGCGATGAAGCCTATCGCCTTCTGATCGGTTCGGTGCTGGCGAGCATGTACATGGGCATCTCGCCCGGCAACGTCGGTACGATGGACTTATATGACGTCTATCGCCGGGAGTCGCAGCGCGACTTTGGCGACGGGTCGGGGTGTTTATCGCGAGCGGTTGTGGAGGGACTTTTCGGGATCAGGCCCGATGCAATGGACGGCCAGCTGCGCATCGCCCCGGGGTTTCCCGAGAAATGGGATCATGCCGCCATCCGTCATCCCGACGTGGATTTCGCTTGGCGTCGCGGGAGCCAGACCGACACATTCACCATCGATTCGCGTTTTGCCAGACCGATGGCGCTGCGTCTGGAATGGCCGGCTTATCGGGATGACATCGCCAGCGTGACCGTGGATGGAGAGGCCGCGCAGTGGAAGGCGTTGGAGGACGCGGTCGGCGTCCCGCGCATCGCGATTGCAGCCCAGGCAGCAAAGCACTGGGAAGTGATCATCACCTGGAAGGGAGATGTGCCGGCGCCCCCGCCCAAGGTCATCTCGGCCCAGTCGGGGCAATCCGTGCAGGTCGCGATCGTCGGCGCAAAGACCGCCGTTGGGGGCGTTGCCGATCCACAGCACGCTTTGTCGCCCATCTCACTGAACGAGGGTGACCCCGTCAGCTTTGACGCCAAGGCGATCGGCACTCCGGGCGATCACACCGTCTTTGTTCACCTTAGCCAAGGCTCGATGATCTGGTGGATGCCGCAGGACATCACGATTCAACCTGAAACGGCCGAGGCGCCCGCGCCGTTCGACTGGGCGAAACCCGCGGACCCCGCTGAAAAATATGAAACCGTTGATCTCTCCAAATTCTTCAACGACCGGGTAACGCAAATCTTCAAGCACGAATATCGGTCCCCGCGTTCCCCGGGGGTCTCGCTGGCCATTCCCAAACAGGGGATCGGCGCATGGGCCGGCGACATCAAGGCGACCGCTCGCATCGACGATGCCGGACTCCGGGCCGAGGCCGCATCCCATGGCGCCAAAATCATCATGCCCAACG